>Ga0302188_10000536_pt1 | contig 32248 bp, 30 predicted proteins | sample II_Bog_E2_1_FD_198783 | JGI IMG/M metagenome (GOLD analysis project Ga0302188, IMG submission 198783) | Peat permafrost microbial communities from Stordalen Mire near Abisko, Sweden - II_Bog_E2_1 | ecosystem: Environmental > Terrestrial > Soil > Wetlands > Peat | place: Sweden: Abisko...
GTATAATAGTATATATAGTGTAGTATATAAGTTTGTATATAGTATGTTTATATATAGTGAAAAACAGATATCATTCAACTTATCCTATAATAATAGGAGAAATATTTTAAACCATGTATATAGTATAATAGTATAATAGTATATATAGTGTAGTATATAAGTTTGTATATAGTATGTTTATATATAGTGAAAAACAGATATCATTCAACTTATCCTATAATAATAGGAGAAATATTTTAAACCATGTATATAATATAATAGTATGTATATATATATTAGTATAATAGTATAATAGTATATATATATATTAGTATAATAGTATAATAGTATAATAGTATATATATATATTAGTATAATAGTATAATAGTATATATATATATTAGTATAATAGTATAATAGTATAATAGTATATATATATATTAGTATAATAGTATAATAGTATATATATATATTAGTATAATAGTATAATAGTATACTGAAAAACAAAAACTATTTAACCTATCTTATAATAATGTATTTAATTTTCTTTTTTTAAAACTTAACTTAATTTTCTTTTTTTAAAACTTAACTTAATTTTCTTTTTTTAAAACTTAACTTAATTTTCTTTTTTTAAAACTTAACTTAATTTTCTTTTTTTAAAACTTATGACAATATTTTTTATAATTTTAAAATTTAAATAGTACTAAATTATTTTTATAATACTAATATATATATATATATATATAATTTTAAACGTTATAAATCGACGTAAAAATAAGCTTACTCATAAATTATGTAAGCGCTCAACTCCTTCCTGTGACATATCTATAATTTTAAACGTTACAAACCGGCGTAGAATTGGGCTCATCCCCCGAATTCTGGAAGCGTTCAACTCCTTCCTGTGACATATCTATAATTTTAAACGTTACAAACCGGCGTAGAATTGGGCTCATCCCCCGAATTCTGGAAGCGTTCAACTCCCTCCTGTGACATATCTATAATTTTAAACGTTACAAACCGGCGTAGAATTGGGCTCATCCCCCGAATTCTGGAAGCGTTCAACTCCTTCCTGTGACATATCTATAATTTTAAACGTTACAAACCGGCGTAGAATTGGGCTCATCCCCCGAATTCTGGAAGCGTTCAACTCCTTCCTGTGACATATCTATAATTTTAAACGTTACAAACCGGCGTAGAATTGGGCTCATCCCCCGAATTCTGGAAGCGTTCAACTCCTTCCTGTGACATATCTATGTTTTTTTTTTATAAAGTAAGAATTTTAATTATTGAGTGCGATCTTGGCTTAGAGTTAACGCTAGTTAAACGTCTAACACATGCAAGTTGCAAGATTTTTTTTATAAAACTTATTTTTTAAAATAAATCTTAGCGTCGTGGTGAGTAAGCTAATAGAAATAGTTATTTGTAAGTTAAATACTTATAATATATATATATAGGGATAACGTTTTTTTGGGTAAGATTAGGTATATAATTTAAGTTATTAGTATTTAAATTATGCTTATGATCTTTAGTTGATTTGAGAGAAGAATCATCCACACGGGGTATGGAAACTATCCCGCCTTATGGCAGCAGTGAAGAATATTAGGCAATGTACGAAAGTATGACCTATCGATTTAACGGAAATGAAGAAGACTACAGTAGTTGTAAAGTTTGACCAAGTACGAGAATAATGTTGGTAAGTACAGAAAGAAGTTGTGGCAAATACAGGTGCCAGCAGCCGCGGTAATACCTGAGCAACGAGCGTTATTCGGCATGATTGGGTGTAGAGGGTGTGTAGGTGAAATATAAACATACAAAACTAAATTTTTATAAAATGGTAATGTTTGTTAATTAATATTTTAGAGTTTAAAAATAAGTAAAAAAAAGTATTTAAAAAGCGATAAAATGCAGTTGATTTAAGTATTTTTGCCATTGTTCTAATGAATTTTGCTTTTTTAATCTGACATTGAAACACGAAAGTGGAGGGAATAAACAGGATTAGAGACCCTGGTAATCTCCACCCTGAATAATGGTTAATATATTATTTACGTTGAAATAATCCACCTGATGAGTATAGTTGCAAATCTCAAAGCTAACAGAATTGGCGGGAATTATAACGAATGGTGGAATATGTGGTTTAATGCGATAATCCACGTAGAATCTTACCAATTTGTAAGAAAATTAACTTAATTTTAATTAAATTAATTTTTAAAAGGTACTGCATGGCTGTCGTCAGTTCGTGCTTTGATGTGTATAATTAAGTTTATCCAACGAACGCAATCTTACTAACATTTTATTAAAAATATAAAATGCAGTAAACTGAAGTCAAGTCCTCACGATCCTAGTAAATTGGGCCACACACGTATTACAAAGATAAAAACAAAAAATATCAAAAAAGTAATTTTAAGAGAGTTTAAAAAATTATCATAGTGCAGAGTCATTTCTGAAATTGAATTGATGAAGTTGAAATCATTAGTAACCGTAAATTATTATGTTATGGCGAATTATTACAATAATTTTGCACACACCGCCCATCACATTCGGAGAGTTTATATATTCAAGAAAGACGCTTATTTTTCTTTTTTTCTGAATCCTAAGAAAATCAAATTTTATCATTTTTAATAATAATATGAATAATATTATTAAAAAAAAGAAAGAGTCTGAATAGTATATAGGTTATTTGAATTAAGTTGACACAAGGTACTGGTAGAAGAATCTGTAAGTAAAATAAAAAATTATATTTTATATTTTATATTTTTAAATTAATTAATTAGCTAAAATTAAATACATTAGAAGGATGTTTAAAACTTAAATTATATTAATATTTAAAAATTTAAAAAAATTTAATAATTTTTTTTTTAAAATATTAATATATATATATATATTGTAGAATAAAAATATTTTAGTATACAAATAAGTAAAAATCAATTGATAATTATTGTAGAGATGATCGAAAATAATTAGCAGTGCTATTTGACAATAAATAATTTGAATATTATACGAAAAAAGGTGAAAGTCCTGTAATTCTCAACTATAAAATAAGTAAATCTTTAAGATTGATATATTATGTAATATAACTGCTTATAAATTTAAGTTTTATAGAAAATAACTTGCGAAAAATAAATGAAATATAATATTATTATATATTAATATCTGAATTTTAGTGTAATAAATCAAATAAAACAATGTTTTATTGTACCTTTTGTATAATGGATTAGCAAGTAAATATTATAAGCGAGCGTAAGCATAATAAAAATAATATAGTTTATAATATTTGACCCGAAACTAAACGATCTAATAATGAACAAGCGTTAGGCTGAACCCGTAAATGTTGCAATATTTTGGGATGATTTGTTATTAGGGGTGAAAGGCTTATCAAGTTTAGTGATAGCTGGTTCTCCACGAAATCTATTTAAGTAGAACAAATAAATTATTTTATATTAGGTAGCGTGATAACAAAAGTTAACTTGTCAATTAATATTTTTTTAAATAATTATTTAGACAGACATTCAGTGCTAAGATTGGATGTCAAGAGGGAAACAGCCCAGAATGTTGATTAAAATAATAAAAATAAGTTAATCTAAAGAAAATTACATAATATTGTATAAAGAGGTAAGCTTAGAATCAGCTACCCTTTAAAGAAATCGTAAAAGATCAAATATACAAATTTTATATAATTAATATAAATATTACTAATTTTCTAAAATTAATGTTAAAATACTTATTATTGAAATTACATTTTTTAGGTAGTGGAGTGTTTTTTAATTTTTAGAAGATTTTTTGTAAAAAAAATTGGAAAAATAAAAATTAATCATGCTAATATGAGTAATAATTATATGTTAAAAACATATATGCTGAATATTATGTGTTTATATAATTAAAATAAATTGATTATATGTAATACGGTCTCTAAATTTTTTATAAAAATTAAAAATGATGAAATTTATTAAAACTATATTTTAAAAACTTTAACAGATAACTCGTTAGGTCTAATAAACAATATATTGAAAAAATAATAAAATATACCGTACAAATACCAACACAGGTTAATTAGCTGAGTAAGCTGAGGCATAAGAAATAACAATACTAAAGGAACTCTGCAAATTATCTTTGTAACTTCGGGAAAAAAAGAACTTAATAGTATATATAAATAAGGGTAGCGACTGTTTAACAAAAACATAAGACTTTGCTAAATAGAAATATGATGTATAAAGTCTGACATCTGCCCGGTGTTGTTAGGTGAAAATTATAAATGTTTTATTTATAAATAAGCCCCAATAAACGGCGGCCGTAATCCTAACGGTCCTAAGGTAGCAAAATCCCTTGACGGGTAAGTTCCGTCCTGCACGAATGGTGTAACGACTGCCCTACTGTCTCTAGTATTGATTTTATGAAATTGAATTAGACGTGAAGATGCGTTAATGTACAGCTAGACGGAGAGACCCTATGCACCTTTACTATTATCTAAAATTTAACAAAATATGATAATAATTTAGATATGTAGGAAAAATTTTGTAAATGAAAAACTACTTTATTGTTTTATTAGTTAACAATAACTTATGGTATTATTTTTTTTTAGAAAGATAGTTTAGCTGGGGCGGCAGCCTCCTAAAAAGTACCGGAGGTGAATATGAAATTTATTTTAAGTTTTATACAGAAAAAGAAGAATGATCAAAATAAGTTTGATTAAATTACAAACAAGTAATTTAAGGGAGTAATCTAGTCATAATGAACCGAATTTTTATTTTGCTAAAAAAATCGATCAACGAATAAAAGGTACGCTAGGGATAACAGGCTAATGATTTTTGAGAGCTCCTATTGAAGAAATCGTTTGGCACCTCGATGTCGGCTCATCATATCCTTGTGGAGCATACGCTGCAAAGGGTTTGACTGTTCGTCAAATAAAATGGTACGTGAGCTGGGTTCAAAACGTTGTGAGACAGTTTGGTCCCTATCTACTGTACAAAAAAAAAAAAAAATTATAGTAATCTCAGTACGAGAGGACCGGAGACGATAGGCCAATTATGAATAATTGTATTATAAATGCATGTTATTTAGTTACGCCTAATATTATAACCAAAAAAGGGAATTATTTAATTTTTTTTTTTAATAAATAAAAAATAGAATATTTTTATTAAAATGAGTACTTTAAAAAATTAGAAATAATATCCGCAAGGGCGAAGTATATTTTTAATTATTTAATTTAGTTAATTAAAAAGTTTGAATTAAAGTTAGTATTTAAATTATTGAGTGCGATCTTGGCTTAGAGTTAACGCTAGTTAAACGTCTAACACATGCAAGTTGTAAGATTGATTTTATAAAACTTATTTTTTAAAATAAATCTTAGCGTCGTGGTGAGTAAGCTAATAGAAATAGTTATTTGTAAGTTAAATACTTATAATATATATATATAGGGATAACGTTTTTTTGGGTAAGATTAGGTATATAATTTAAGTTATTAGTATTTAAATTATGCTTATGATCTTTAGTTGATTTGAGAGAAGAATCATCCACACGGGGTATGGAAACTATCCCGCCTTATGGCAGCAGTGAAGAATATTAGGCAATGTACGAAAGTATGACCTATCGATTTAACGGAAATGAAGAAGACTACAGTAGTTGTAAAGTTTGACCAAGTACGAGAATAATGTTGGTAAGTACAGAAAGAAGTTGTGGCAAATACAGGTGCCAGCAGCCGCGGTAATACCTGAGCAACGAGCGTTATTCGGCATGATTGGGTGTAGAGGGTGTGTAGGTGAAATATAAACATACAAAACTAAATTTTTATAAAATGGTAATGTTTGTTAATTAATATTTTAGAGTTTAAAAATAAGTAAAAAAAAGTATTTAAAAAGCGATAAAATGCAGTTGATTTAAGTATTTTTGCCATTGTTCTAATGAATTTTGCTTTTTTAATCTGACATTGAAACACGAAAGTGGAGGGAATAAACAGGATTAGAGACCCTGGTAATCTCCACCCTGAATAATGGTTAATATATTATTTACGTTGAAATAATCCACCTGATGAGTATAGTTGCAAATCTCAAAGCTAACAGAATTGGCGGGAATTATAACGAATGGTGGAATATGTGGTTTAATGCGATAATCCACGTAGAATCTTACCAATTTGTAAGAAAATTAACTTAATTTTAATTAAATTAATTTTTAAAAGGTACTGCATGGCTGTCGTCAGTTCGTGCTTTGATGTGTATAATTAAGTTTATCCAACGAACGCAATCTTACTAACATTTTATTAAAAATATAAAATGCAGTAAACTGAAGTCAAGTCCTCACGATCCTAGTAAATTGGGCCACACACGTATTACAAAGATAAAAACAAAAAATATCAAAAAAGTAATTTTAAGAGAGTTTAAAAAATTATCATAGTGCAGAGTCATTTCTGAAATTGAATTGATGAAGTTGAAATCATTAGTAACCGTAAATTATTATGTTATGGCGAATTATTACAATAATTTTGCACACACCGCCCATCACATTCGGAGAGTTTATATATTCAAGAAAGACGCTTATTTTTCTTTTTTTCTGAATCCTAAGAAAATCAAATTTTATCATTTTTAATAATAATATGAATAATATTATTAAAAAAAAGAAAGAGTCTGAATAGTATATAGGTTATTTGAATTAAGTTGACACAAGGTACTGGTAGAAGAATCTGTAAGTAAAATAAAAAATTATATTTTATATTTTATATTTTTAAATTAATTAATTAGCTAAAATTAAATACATTAGAAGGATGTTTAAAACTTAAATTATATTAATATTTAAAAATTTAAAAAAATTTAATAATTTTTTTTTTAAAATATTAATATATATATATATATTGTAGAATAAAAATATTTTAGTATACAAATAAGTAAAAATCAATTGATAATTATTGTAGAGATGATCGAAAATAATTAGCAGTGCTATTTGACAATAAATAATTTGAATATTATACGAAAAAAGGTGAAAGTCCTGTAATTCTCAACTATAAAATAAGTAAATCTTTAAGATTGATATATTATGTAATATAACTGCTTATAAATTTAAGTTTTATAGAAAATAACTTGCGAAAAATAAATGAAATATAATATTATTATATATTAATATCTGAATTTTAGTGTAATAAATCAAATAAAACAATGTTTTATTGTACCTTTTGTATAATGGATTAGCAAGTAAATATTATAAGCGAGCGTAAGCATAATAAAAATAATATAGTTTATAATATTTGACCCGAAACTAAACGATCTAATAATGAACAAGCGTTAGGCTGAACCCGTAAATGTTGCAATATTTTGGGATGATTTGTTATTAGGGGTGAAAGGCTTATCAAGTTTAGTGATAGCTGGTTCTCCACGAAATCTATTTAAGTAGAACAAATAAATTATTTTATATTAGGTAGCGTGATAACAAAAGTTAACTTGTCAATTAATATTTTTTTAAATAATTATTTAGACAGACATTCAGTGCTAAGATTGGATGTCAAGAGGGAAACAGCCCAGAATGTTGATTAAAATAATAAAAATAAGTTAATCTAAAGAAAATTACATAATATTGTATAAAGAGGTAAGCTTAGAATCAGCTACCCTTTAAAGAAATCGTAAAAGATCAAATATACAAATTTTATATAATTAATATAAATATTACTAATTTTCTAAAATTAATGTTAAAATACTTATTATTGAAATTACATTTTTTAGGTAGTGGAGTGTTTTTTAATTTTTAGAAGATTTTTTGTAAAAAAAATTGGAAAAATAAAAATTAATCATGCTAATATGAGTAATAATTATATGTTAAAAACATATATGCTGAATATTATGTGTTTATATAATTAAAATAAATTGATTATATGTAATACGGTCTCTAAATTTTTTATAAAAATTAAAAATGATGAAATTTATTAAAACTATATTTTAAAAACTTTAACAGATAACTCGTTAGGTCTAATAAACAATATATTGAAAAAATAATAAAATATACCGTACAAATACCAACACAGGTTAATTAGCTGAGTAAGCTGAGGCATAAGAAATAACAATACTAAAGGAACTCTGCAAATTATCTTTGTAACTTCGGGAAAAAAAGAACTTAATAGTATATATAAATAAGGGTAGCGACTGTTTAACAAAAACATAAGACTTTGCTAAATAGAAATATGATGTATAAAGTCTGACATCTGCCCGGTGTTGTTAGGTGAAAATTATAAATGTTTTATTTATAAATAAGCCCCAATAAACGGCGGCCGTAATCCTAACGGTCCTAAGGTAGCAAAATCCCTTGACGGGTAAGTTCCGTCCTGCACGAATGGTGTAACGACTGCCCTACTGTCTCTAGTATTGATTTTATGAAATTGAATTAGACGTGAAGATGCGTTAATGTACAGCTAGACGGAGAGACCCTATGCACCTTTACTATTATCTAAAATTTAACAAAATATGATAATAATTTAGATATGTAGGAAAAATTTTGTAAATGAAAAACTACTTTATTGTTTTATTAGTTAACAATAACTTATGGTATTATTTTTTTTTAGAAAGATAGTTTAGCTGGGGCGGCAGCCTCCTAAAAAGTACCGGAGGTGAATATGAAATTTATTTTAAGTTTTATACAGAAAAAGAAGAATGATCAAAATAAGTTTGATTAAATTACAAACAAGTAATTTAAGGGAGTAATCTAGTCATAATGAACCGAATTTTTATTTTGCTAAAAAAATCGATCAACGAATAAAAGGTACGCTAGGGATAACAGGCTAATGATTTTTGAGAGCTCCTATTGAAGAAATCGTTTGGCACCTCGATGTCGGCTCATCATATCCTTGTGGAGCATACGCTGCAAAGGGTTTGACTGTTCGTCAAATAAAATGGTACGTGAGCTGGGTTCAAAACGTTGTGAGACAGTTTGGTCCCTATCTACTGTACAAAAAAAAAAAAAAATTATAGTAATCTCAGTACGAGAGGACCGGAGACGATAGGCCAATTATGAATAATTGTATTATAAATGCATGTTATTTAGTTACGCCTAATATTATAACCAAAAAAGGGAATTATTTAATTTTTTTTTTTAATAAATAAAAAATAGAATATTTTTATTAAAATGAATACTTTAAAAAATTAGAAATAATATCCGCAAGGGCGAAGTATATTTTTAATTATTTAATTTAGTTAATTAAAAATTTAATAATAATTTAAATAAATATTTTAATTATTATATATGTGGGGTAATATCTTTGTAGATTACTCTCTTCACAGAAATTTTAACGTGGGATTCAGTTCACACAAAAATAATATACATTTACATTTGTCTCAATGACAGTACTGATGATGATTTTGGTTTGCTCTATTATGATCTTTATATTTTTTAGTTATATTAAGAACCTGAATTAATAAAACTGAAAATTTTAATATTAGTGTAAATACCTCACTACGTAGTCATGGAAAGTGGGGGGATTTTTTAGTAGCTTTAATACCTTTAAGTTGATGTGGAAATATTTTAATAAATTCAAATTTTATTTTAAGAATGATAGAGTGACAAAATGAATCATCTTTATTTACTATAAGAATTCAAGGAAAACAATGATATTGAGTTTATAAATATAACTCTGATACAAATTATAGACTATCAAATGTTTATATTAATGTAGGAAATAATAATTGATTTAAAACTACTGGTTTTAATAAATTATTTTTCAATTATCAAAATTCTACTATTTCTTATATTCATGAATATGAATTTAAACAATTATTTCAAAAAAGTTTTCAAAAAAATAAAATAACTAAAAATTATTTAAAAAATTTAATTTTAAATTCTCAATTTACTAATGAAAATTTAAATTTTAAATTACCAAATACTAATATTTATTCAAATACTTATCAAATTTTTTTAAAAAAACAAAAAAATTATGCATTTAATTACAATAAAATATCCTTAAATCATAAATTATCTTCATACCTTATTACAACAAAAATAGAAAATAAAGAAATGTTTGATGTAATTAATGTAAACAGTAATATTTTAAATTATGGAGATTTTAAACGATCAAATTATAATTTTTTAATAAAAAAAAATAATATTAATAATATCTTTAACAATAATAATAATAAATCTAATTATGAATTAAATCAAATTATAACAATTGAAGATGCGGATGAAACTATGAGAATTAAACAACATAATTTTCCAATAAAAATAATTAAGGGTACTTTAAATAAACATAATTTAATTAATTTAAAAAATAATAATAATTTAGAAAAAAATATATTTTTTACTTATAAAATTAATAATAAAAATCTTACTTCAAAAGTTTCTCACCCTGAACAATTTTGAGGTTTTAGACAAAAAAAATATAAAAAATTAAGATCTTATTTCTTTTTAAAAAATAATAAATATAATAATAAAACTTATAATTATGTTGAAAATTTTATAGCTAATAATAACGTTTATAAATATAATTTATATAATAGTTTTAAAACTAATAAACATAAAAGTGAATTAATTCCATCAACATTAGCAAAAAGATTATTAAGAACAAAAAGAACATTAGTATTACCAGCTCATATTAATATAACTTTAATTACAGGTTCTTATGATGTAGTTCATTCATGATTTGTTCCTGGATTAGGTTTAAAAATTGATTGTGTTCCTGGTAGATCAACACACCATAGTTTATATATAGATAATATTGGTTTTTATTATGGTCAATGTGCAGAAATTTGTGGAAGATATCATCATCACATGCCTATAAGGGTTTGTGCTTTAAATTATAATCATTTCTTACTATGATGACAAACCAAAGGATTACCTAGAATGTACAGATCTAATACTTTTTTAAAAAATAAAAGTATTTTATTAACTAAATTTAAAAATTAAATTATATTTTTTTTTAAATATAATTATATGTGATTAAATACTATAGACAACTTTATTTTAAACTTTAAAGATATTATTTACTTTAAAAACTATTCTTTTTGTAATTTTAGAAAATTATCTATTTTTTGTTGAGAATTACAAGTTATTTATTTACGAAAAACTTTAGATTTATCTTTATTATTAACAATTATAAAATCTCCTTATTTTTCATGAGAATTAAATTCTTTTTTATATTTATATTTATATAATTATGTAGATATCTATTATGATTTTATTATAAATTACAATTTTGGGTTATTTTATAATAATTGAAATAATAAAATTAATATTATAAATTATTTTACATTATTTTGATTTTTTAATAAATTATTTAAAATTAATTTTTTATTTTTTATAATATATACTATTTTTTTTTTAACATATTTAGAAAATTATATTAAACAATTAATAGTTTCAAATAATTTAGTAAAATTATTTATTTTAAATGAAAATGAAAAAGAAATAGGATCTATTGATGATTTTTTTTTTTTTACTATTTTTTTTATTTTAACATTATTTTCTTTTATTTTTATATCAATTATATCAATTATTTTCCACAGTTCTATTTTTATTTGAATTTTCGGAAGTTTAATTTTAATTTCAGTTTTAATTTTAACAATACCATTAAATTTATTAATTGATTTTGGTATTTCTTATTTTGTTTATGTTAAAGGATCTTCTATTTCTAATAATTTAATAAAAGAATTATTTTTTGATATAATTTCAGTAACTATTATTTTTATTAGATTTCTTATTCAAAATATTAGATTTTTATTTATTTTTTTAGCTATATTTGAATTATTGGAATGAATTTTTTTAAATAATGAAATTTTTATGATAAATAGTTATTTTTCTAATAATATTTTTGTTAATAATTCATTATTTAATTATAATTTTTCAGAAAAAAATACTAATTTATTAATTATAAATACTATATTATTTATTATTTTTTATTTTTATTATTTTTTACATTTATTATTTTTATTATTAGTACAAATTATTATTTATATTGGTATATCTTCTTGATTATTTTTTTTTTTATATTCTACTAAATTTTTAGGAAAATATGAAAAATTTTTTATTTATAAAAAAAATTAATTGAATTCAATAAATCTAACAATGCTAAACGTAGTTTCCTTTTACTCAACTGTTTTACTTATTGCAACTTTAAGTAGAAAATATCTAACTTATAAAGGTTTACAAACCTGTTTAATTATTAATAATTTTTTTTTTTTATTAATTTCTTGTTTATTTTGAAATTTTTTTATTGTAAAATATGGTATTGAGGCCATAAATATTAAATTAAATTCTAATAACTGGGCTAATATAAATTATGAGTTAGTTTTTAAACTAAATTCATTAAGTTTTTTATTTGTTTTACTAGTCATTGTTATTGGATCTGCTACTAATATATATATCTTCAATTATTTTAAATTTGAAGAAAGAGGCGAAGAATTTATTTTATTAATAAATTGATTTATTATTTCAATGATTTTTTTAGTTATTAGTAATAATTTTTTTACACTAATTATTGGGTGAGAACTTATAGGTTTGACCTCATTTTTATTAATTAATTTTTGAAAATTTAAACTTACAACATTAAGTTGTAGTTTTAAAGCATTTATTTTTAATAAAATTAGTGATATTTTTTTAATGATATCTTTTTGTATACTTTGAAATACATACAAAATAGATAACATCGATATTCTATTAACATATATTTCATTTAACCCTAATAATAATAATTATAATTTAACTCTTAGTTGTATTTGTTTATTATTAAGTGCTTCGATAAAATCAGCTCAAATAATCGGACATTTATGACTACCTGACTCTATGGAAGCACCTGTACCAGCGTCAGCGTTGATTCATTCGGCTACTTTAGTTTCAGCTGGAATTTTTTTATTATTAAAATTTCAAACTTTATTTGTTTATTCTGACATGATGCCAGTTATATTTTTTATAGGAAGTATAACAGCTTGTTATGGTGGTGTTGTAGCATCAGCTCAATCAGATATGAAAAAATTATTAGCTTATTCGACAATAAGTCATTGTGGTTTTTTATTTGCTTCAATAGCTTTAAATAATTTTGTAATAACAATAGTTTATTTATATTTACATGGTTTATTTAAAGCATTAACTTTTTTTTGTGCAGGATCTCTTATTAAATATAATGGTACACAAGATATGCGTTTAATGGGTGCTTGTTCTCACCAAACATTCGATTGTATTTGTCTTATCACTGCCGGTATTAACCTAGGTGGTTTACCTTTTACTTTTGGATATTTATATAAATATCTATTTTTAAATTATTTAATTGTTAATTCATTTAATATATTATCTTATGGGTTTTTAATTATTGGAATGTTGTGTAGTATAATTTATATTTTTAAATTAATATATTATAGTTGTTTTGATTTTCGAAAAGGATTTCTTGATACTTGAATTTTATTATTACAAAATAACACTAATAATAATAAAAATTATTTAAATAATTTTTCTTATGCGAAAACAATAGCTTTTTTTACACTTTATTTATTTTCTATACTTTTTTATATAATTGTAAAATTTTTTATTTTAAAAAATTATTTATTTTACTATTATACACCAGAAACACATGTAAATAATTATAATTTTTTAACAAATATTATTTTTACACAATCTTATTTAATAAAAATTTACTATTCTTTTTATATAGTATTAATTTATATTTTATTATTATGAAATTGAAGAAAAAATTATTTTTTTATAGAAAAACGTAAATTAATAGTAAGTATAACTGGGTTCGTATTGATTTATTTTATATTTGGAAGAATTATGTTAACTCATTTTTATTTATTTGACTCTAATTTAAATATTGTAATAAATAAATTATATTGATTTTATAATAATGTAATACTTTACTATAATACAAATTTTTTTTTTGGTTAATTAATGAAATACATTGTTATGCTGAATATAGCTTACACTTTAAATTTATTATTGATTAATAATTCCGAATTATCTTTAAAAAATATAATATTATTTAATTATAAACATACTAATAGATTTACAAATAACAGTAAATTTTTTAATATTATAATTAAATATTTATATTAAACATATAAAAGGGGAAATAGTTTTAATGTAAAACTACAGTCTTCAAAACTGTTGTTATTGGTTCAAGTCCAGTTTTTCTCGTATGTTTATTATAACAAAAAAATTTAGTTACTATTTGTTAAAAAATTTATTTTGTATAAATAGAAAAAATTTAAATTATTTCTACTGACAACCTAGTTTTAATAAAAATATTTATAAAAAAATAATATAAATTAAATGAATTTAATAAAAATTTTATGTACTTATAATAAAAACAGTAAAAACTCTATTTGAAAATTATTTGCAGTATCTTCAAGTTTCTCTTTTTATCGTGCTAATTTATGAAGTTGAGTTTTTTTTGAATATATTGAACATGAAGAGTTTATTTATTTTTTAAATAGAATCAGTTATAAACAATATAGCTATTTACATGTTTTTAATATATTTATGCAAAAATTTACTAATATTTTTTTTTTTTTTAAACAAAGCTTTTATATTAAAAATTTAATAAATTATATTAATAAAATTTTAAATATAATTATATATAATATAAAATGAATATTGCTTGCTTTTGCTATTGCTTTTCTTTATTTCTTTATTTCTTTATTTTATATTCAAATTGAATTAACAAAACAAATTACTGTTTGATTTATATTATTGATTGTTTTTTATTTATTAATAAGTACCTTTAATAATTTTTTAGTTAAATATAAATATGGTAAATTTACTTCTGCTATTCAAAGATTTTGAAAAAGAACAGGATTAGTATTTTGATTAATTGAAGGTTTTTTATTTTTTTTATTTTTTTATTATTTTTTAAATAGTAGTCAAGAACCTTTATACATGTTTGATTACGCATCTTTAAATCAAGAACTTTTAATACAATTAAAAGTGTCTTATAAAAATTTAATACTACTTTCTTTAGCAATTTATTTAAGTTTTCTTTTAATATTAAATAACAATTTTTTAAATTATTACCAAAATCTTTTATTATTAATGTTAATTTCATTAATTGTTTTTTATATGTTATTTGTTGAAACATATCAATTTGCTTATATAATTTCAATATTTTCGGAAAAAATTTGAAATTTTGATAAAGATAATAATTTATGAATTTTAAGTTTTGAACAAAATAATTTAAGAGTAAAACAACAATACTTTATACTTTGTTTAATTGCAAAATATTGACATTTTATTTTTATTTTTATTAGTTGATTTTTTTTTTTAATTAAATGTTTAGAAGTTAATAAAATTAATTATAATTTAATGGGTTATAATGTTCAAAATTTATTAATTTTATATGTATTAAATTTATTTTGTTTAGTACAATGAATTAAATGATTATTTAAAAAATTTTTAGAAATTATTTATTATTGATTTTTTATTCAATTTGATGAAAAATTTTTTAAAATAATAACTAATGAATTAATTTTAACTGTGAAATCTTTAGTATCTTTTGATTATTTTATAATTTATAATTTTAAATTAAAAATTATGTCAATATATATATATTATATAAATAATATAAATTTATGAAAATATATTTAATTGTTATGAACTTATAAACTTATTTTACAATTTCAATTAAAATTAATTTATTTACAATTAATAACTATAAAAGCTCTATTATCACTTATTACTAAGGTTTACACAAAATTTGATATTTTTTATAATTCTAATAAATTGGAAATTTTTGTAGAAAAAATTTTAGATAAATTAGAAATTTTATTTTTATTTGTAGTATTTTATTATTTAGAGTATTTAGAGTATAAATATGAATTTATTTCAATAAAACAAAAAGTAAAAAAATGATTATATACTTCAAATCATAAAAAAATAGGTATTCAATATTTTTACTATTCACTTATAACTGCTATGTTAGGTTCTTATTTTGCAACATGTATTAGATTAGAAATGTCATCTCCAGGAAGTCCTTTCTTTAATGGAGATTCTTTAAAATATTTACAAGTAATTACAGCACACGCTTTAATTATGATTTTTTTTGTTGTTGTTCCTATTTTTTTTGGTGGATTTGCTAATTATTTTTTACCTTATCATGTTGGTAGTAAAGATGTAGCTTATCCTCGTTTAAATAATTTTGGATTTTGAATTCAACCTTGCGGTTTTATACTAATTGGTAGAATGGGTGGTATGCGCTTAGAATTTTGAGCAGTAGAGTTAAAAACATCATTTTTTTCTGAATTAACAAAAGTTGATAATTTTTTAAAACAATTTAAATTATATGAATATTTATCTAATGTTACTAAAGTTGTAAATAATTATGATTTTAATAGATTATCTGTAATAATAAAAGATGCTACAGAACATTTAAAAAGAAAAGATTTTAATAGTCACGTTGAGTACGTAATTGCAAGAAATTTAATAATTGATGAATTATGTTTATATAAAAATTTAAAATTTAATATAAACGTTATTGATGACAAAAACTACAGTTATAAAATTTTATTTTGAAAAGATTTATATAATTCAGTTGATAATTTTTGATTTTTAACAAAAAATGCATTAAAAACAAAAAGACAAAAACGTTTTTTAGTTAAATGTGTAGGACAAAATCAAACAGTCGCTGGTTGAACATTTATAACACCTTTTTCTTCTAATGTAGAATATACAGGTTTTGGTATACAAGATATGTTAATTTTAGGAGTTTATTATGCTGGTATTAGTACAACAATAAGTATAGTTAATTTATTAATAACTCGTCGTGTTCTTTCAATGGTTGGTCTTCGAGGAAGAAGAATTTTAGTTCCTTTTATCAGTACTACTATTTTATTAATGTTAAGAGCTTTATCTGTAATTACACCTGTATTAGGTTCTGCAATGTTAATGTTATTAGCAGATCGTCACTGAAAAACATCATTTTTTGATTTCTCATATGGTGGTGATCCTATATTTTTTCACCACTTGTTTTGATTTTTTGGACACCCAGAAGTTTATGTTTTAATTATTCCAGCTTTTGGAATTATTAATTCTATTTTACCACATATATCTTTTAGAAGAATAGCATCTAAACATCATTTAATCTGAGCAATATATGTTATGAATTATATGGGTTTTTTAGTATGAGGTCATCATATGTATTTAATTGGATTAGATCACAGAAGTAGATCTTTATATAGTACAATTACTATAATGATTTCTTTACCAGCAACTATTAAAGTAGTAAATTGAACTTATACTTTATTAAATGGAATGATTAAAAATAATTTAATATTATATGGTATTATTTCTTTTATTTTTTTTTTTTTAGTAGCAGGTTTTACTGGAATGTGACTATCTCATGTTAGTTTAAATATATCAATGCACGATAGTTTATATGTAGTAGCTCATTTTCACTTAATGTTATCAGGGGCAGTTATAATAGCTATATTTGTTGGTTTTTATTTTTATTATTATTCTATACTTATGTGTAAATTTTCAAAATTTTTTGCATTCGCACATATTATTTATTATACAATAGGACAATGAGTTACTTTTGTACCTATGTTTTGAGTTGCATTTTCTGGATTACCAAGAAGATTACACGATTTCCCATTAATGTATTTAGGTTGACAATCTTTATCTACAGCTGGTCATTTTGTTACTATGTTAGGAGTATTTTTTTTTTATGGAGTTTTATTTGAATCATTTTTTGATAAAAAATTAACTACAAATAATGCTTTAATTATTCCAAGACTTTACTCAGAAGCTAATTATTTAGTTTTAAGAAATCTTAATGTTATAGTTAAGAAAAAAAAAAAAATTTCCCCTAAAAAAAAAACTAGAAAAAATTTACATAGAAAATATTTATAATTATATACATATATGATATTTATTTTTAACATAATTATTTTTTTAATTTTAACAATTATAATAGCTATAATAACTTTAATTGAACGTAAGGTTTTATCTTTAATACAAAGAAGAGTTGGACCTAATTACATTGGATATAAAGGGCGTTTACAATTTATTGCAGATGCTTTAAAATTATTAATGAAACATATTAATATTTTAACAAAATTAAATAAAATTTTATATATTCTTTTTCCTGCTTTAGTTTTAATTATTTGTTATTTATTTTGAATTAATTTAATTTGAGGTCCTAATTTAAGTTTATTTGAAATTGAATATAATATATTATTTATGTCTATATTATCTGTAATATTTACTTTTTTATTATTTTTAGTTGGTTGAAGTAGTAAAAATAAATATTCTATTTTAGCTTCTAATAGAATAATAATTATTAGTTTTAATTTAGAAATTTTTTTAAATTTTTTATTTATTTTTTTAATTTTTTTTTTTGAATCTTTTTCTTTTTATCAATGTGTTAATTTACAAAGTTTTTTTTTAAATGGTTTTTTTCTATGTTTACCTATAATGCCTTTAGTTATTATAGTTTTTTTAATTGAAACAGGTAGAATACCTTATGATTTAGGTGAATCTGAATCCGAATTAATTGCTGGACATACAACAGAATTAGGTGGTTTTTTTTTTGCTTTATTTTATTTGGGTGAATATTTTCATTTATATTGTTTCGCTGTAACATATGTTTTGCTTTTTTTTAATGGATGAAATTAAATGATTTTAAAAAATATAATAAATAATATAGATCTTTTTAATTTAATTTTTAATTTAATTTTTATATTTTTAATAAATTATTTTTTAATTACATCAAATATTCGAGAAAAATTTTTTTTATTTATTTTATTGTTTTTAATATTTTCATCTATAGGATTTTATTATAATTTAGATGGGTTAATTATGTTATTTATGGTGTGTGAATTAAGTATAATTTTAATTTTTATAACTATATTTTCACAATTATATTCATTTGATAAAAAAAAAAAAAAAATATCATTCAGTTATTCAATAATTGTTGTTTTTTTATTAAATTTAAATTTTTATTCTACTAATTTATTAAAATATAAAAATTTTTATTCTTTTTATTCTATTAATATAAACGATTTTTATTATATTTATAATAGTTATTTTGAAAAACAAATATTAATAACTATTTTTATTTCCGTTTTAATAACTTTATATAGTCTTTTTTTTATCTTATTATATTTTAATTTTAAAAAAATTCAAAATATAGAGTTTAAAAAAAAATCAAAAATTAATTTATTAAGAAAACAAAATTTAATTCATCAAGTTAATTATAAAAATAAAATAAGAATTTTTCAAAATAATTAATTGTTTCAAAAAAATACATTTTCTATACCAAGTGACTCTAGTGGAATATTATTAGTAAAAGTAATACAAGTACGTAGGTGTAGTACTAGAAAACATGCAAAAATAGGCAGATTTTTAAGAGTTGTTGTAAGAAATACAAAAATTTCATTAAATAAAATAAAAAAAAAAAAAAGTAGAGCTATCGTTACTAGAACTAAACACTTTTTAGGTACAAAAAAAGGTAAATATTACCATTTTGCTGATAATGCTTTAGTTTTATTAAAAAAAAGAATGAATTCTCGTGGAAAAGAATTATATGGACCTACTAGTAAATTTTTAAAAATAAAAAAATTTAGAATAGCTTATCGTTGTATTTTTTAATATAAATGAAATTTTTTATGAATGTATATGATAATTTTATATTTAGACCTTCAAATAAATATTCTATTAATTTATTTTTTTTAAAAAACAATTTATATTTTAATATAAAAAATATTAATTATATACATATTTTTTTAAAATTTAAAAAAATTTTTAACATTAAAATATTTAAATTTAACTATAATGTTTATTTAAATTTTATTAGTTATTTTATTTTATTAAATATCTTAATGCAATTATTTTTAACAATAATAATATTATAAATGTTACAACCATTAAAAATTTTATATTTTTTTAATTTAACTAAATATGTTTTAAAACAAAAAACAAAAATAAAAAATTATAATGAAATTTTTTACAATACAATAAAAAATTATTATAGTTTTTATGAAAATAATACGAGTTTTTCTTCTTTATATTCTTGTAAAAATATTATTGATTTTTGCTTTTTAGAAACAAAATATAAATTATTATGAGTTACAATTTTTCAACAAAAATGATTTTTTTTTAAAATTTAGTTAAAATAATATTTTTAAATGAAATTAATAAATATTATTATCAATTATTCTAGAAAAAATAGAATATTTAACAAAAACAGATACTCAAGAAACAGACAAAATGTTAGAGTTATTTTTTATTTTGCATTATATTTTAACATATTAATTATTTATGCTGTTTTTAGTGTTTTTTATAATATTATACCTTTATTATCTTATAACTGATGATTCTTTTTCTTCTTTTTATTTTCATTTCTCTTTTCAAATATGAACAGAGTTATTAAAAAAAATTAAATGAATTTACTTAATAGCATTTTTACATCAATTAAAGAATATTTATCGGGCTTAATTAAAATTATTTTAACAAAAAGTAGCAACCATACAAATTACGATTTAACTTCCCCTGAAATTAATTTTTATATAAATATATCAACAACTATTGTTGGTGTTTCTTTAATTCTTATTATTTTTGCTTTTTTAGTTAATCTAATAGCGCATTTTTTTTTTAACGTTAATAATTATATTAACAAAAAATATTTTTTTTTTAATATGTTTATTTTATTATTATTAATTTTTTTAATGACATTGAAATTATATTTATCTTTAAAATTTGAAAAAGTTGTAGGATCTTCTATCTATGAGATCAAATCTACATTTTATAGTAATAACGTAGGAATAAATCATATAGAATATTATGCTGTATTTTCATCAACTTTGAGTGATGCTGTTACCATATTATGTTTAATTACAGGCTTTGTCTGTTTAGACTTATTAGGTAATAAAAGCTTATTTAAAAGTTATAATAATATGCTTATATTTCTATTGTTTAATTTTTTTGTTATTATTATGGTTAGTACACCTAATTTATTATTAATGTTTTTATCTTTTGAATGTATCTTCTTACCAACAATTTATTTTGTTTTTGAGTTAGGTTATATGAAAAAAACTGAAAAAGCAGGTATAGCTTTATTTTATTGAACTTTATGTGGTTCTTTTTTAATTCTATGCTGTTTAGGTTATTTATATTATAACTACTCAACGTTAAATTATACAATGTTAAGTAAATTAAAATTTTCTCAAACAGAAAATATTTTATTTTTAGCAATATTTATGATAGGTTTTGGTGTAAAAATACCAGTAATACCTTTTCATTTTTGATTATTAAAAGTACATGTTGAAGCACCAACAGGATTTTCAATATTTTTAAGTGGATTTTTAGTAAAATCTGCTTTATATTGTTTATTTATGTTTTTCAATATTTTTAATGATAATCAACTTTTTTATTTTATTACAGTTATGATTTTTTTTAGTTTAATAGCAGCTAGTAGTGGTCTTGCTACAGTTATAGACATTAAAAAGTTAATTGCTTGAGCAACTATACAAGAAATGACATTTATGCTTTTGTTTTTATTATTTAAACAAACATTTTTTATCCATACTTGTATTTTATTTATTATATTGCACGGATTAATGTCTATTTATATGTTTTATCTAGTTGACATTATACAAAGACGTTATGGTGTAAGAAGTTTACAACATATTAACGGTTTAAGTTTATTTATGCCTAAATTAGTTAAATATATTTGATATTTAATTTTATTATTTGGAGGTTTTCCACTTTCGGCAAAATTTTTAATAGAATGAAATTTAATATCATTATTTACTAATACAAATATGTTATATTTGTTTATTTTTTCATTTTTAGTAAATTTTATCGGAGCTATATTTTTTATTAAACATTTTCTGGTTATATTATATGGAATACCTAAAAGTTCTGAAGATATGGATTTTTTAGATGTTCAAAAACATGAATCAATTTTATTAAATTTTTTAGTAGCTTTAATTACTTTATTAATAATTCTCATGTATATTATTTAAATGAATAAAAAAACTAGAAATTTTTCAAATAACTCTTTATGATGATTAGATTACTCAATAATCAATAATAATATTTTTTTTAAATATTCAAAACATAATGATATTTTTTTTATTAATTTAAATCAAAATTTTTTATTTTTTTTATTAAATAAATATAATTTAAATAATTTATTTTTTTATATTTTAGATAATATTATTATAAAAAATAATTATTATATCACATATCAGTCATTTTTTTTTGATTTTAAAGTATTAATTAATTTAAAAATATTATATAATATAGAGTCTATTTCTAATATTTATAAAGGTTTAGTTTGAGGAGAACGAGAAAATAAAGAATTTAATAAAATTAATTTTGTAAATTTACAAGATACCAGAAAACTTTTATCTAATTATAATTATAATAATTATAATAATTTTAATAATTTTAATAATATAATAAATGATATTCAAATTTAAATAATTGGCAGTACCAAAAAGATTTAAATTAAAAAAAAAAAAGCTTCATTATTTAAAAATAAATAATAATAGTAAATTTATATTATTATTAAATAATGATAATATTTGTAAAAAATTAAGTAAACATTTTTAATAAAATAAAGTTGTTATTTTGATTAAAATTTTTTATGTTTTTAGTAATTTTTTGTTTAATATTCTTTAATTTAACTTTAGATAATTTTATGAGTTTATTATTAATTTCTGAATTCATCGTAATAATAATTTTTTATTTATATATATTTAGTAGTTTAATTTTTAGTATTAATTGAATTTTCGGGTTTAGTTTTATTATACTAATCTTAAGTGGTTTAGAGTTAGCATTAGCTTTTTTAATATTATTTTTATAAATGGTTTTAAAAAAAAAATTACAATTAAATTATTTTCATTTAAGTAAATTATATTGAGGGGTTAATAAGTATAAATATAAAAAACATAGATATAAATTATTATATTTTTCATTATTTATGCATAAAAAATTACAATATTATAGTTTTTTTTATAATAATATATTATATAATATTAGTAATGGTCAATTAATTAATCAAAAAAAAACAAAAATTATTAAATTTTTTAAAAAATCAAAAAAAAGTTTTGGTACTAGTATAAACTTATTAAATAAAAAATTTAAACGAAGATTTAGGAGAATTTTTTACTTTTATTGTAGAAATTACAATTATAAAAATTATTTATGAATAAAAAAATTTTTTTATTTATTAAAGCCTATATTTATGTATACAGTTTTTACTAGAAGTTGATCAAATGTTTATAAATATAGACGTAGGATTAAAAAAAAAATTTTAAAAAATTTAACAAAAAATTCTACAAAAGTATAATTTGTATACTTTTTTTTTTTTTTTTAAAGTATTAAATATATTAAATATAATTAATATTAATTTAATCAATATAAGTTTATTATTATTAAATCATTTTTGATTAAATTTATTTTTTTTTTTTGTACTTCTTTTTACCTATTATTTTTTTTATAATTTTATTTATTTTTATTTATTTTTAACGTGTTTTACTTATTTAATAATTTACCTTTTTAAATGAAATTTTATTTTATTAGATTTTTTTACAGGATATTTCAAAATACATCCTTTATGTTTTTACTTAATAATCATATTTTTAATATATAATTTAGTGATATTTAATTTCAATAATTTTAAATTAATACAATTAAATATTTTAATACTCGCTATTATAACGTTTATTTTAGGTAGTTTTTGATCATTATTTCAAAATATATGGGGTTATTATTGAACTAATGACTCAATTGAATATATTTTAACTATTATAGCTTTTATTATCTGCTTTTATATGCACAAATATTTTTTTTATCAAAATAAATATAATGTTATTATTTATATATTTATATTTTTATTAATATTTTTAATAAGATTAAATTTTATCTATACCAAGCATAATTTTTTTATAATGAATACGGTTTTAGTTAAATATTTAATAATAATAATATTTTTTTTTTTTTTGAATATTTTTTTTTCACTTTTTAAGTTAAATAATAAATTTTTATCAATCAATATTAATTTTATTATGTTTATATTATTAATAAACGTTATATATAGTATTTTTTTTAATTATATAAATATGGTTAATATTAAAAATTTATTTTATTTTATTTTTTATTTATTAGTTTATTTTTTTATGTTTACTTTATTGAGCATTAATAGCTATTTTTTATTAAAACATAACATAACATTTATTTTTTTAATAATTTATAATAATTATAGTATTAACTATATAATTAATGATAAAGTAATAAATTATTATTATTACATTTATAGTAATAATTTTTTTAAAAAAATTATAACAAACAATATGTTTAATAAATTTAAAATATTTAATACTACATTTTTTCAGCAAAAAAATTTATTGCAATTTAATAAAAATACAAATTTAATAATTTATAATAAAAAATTAATAAATTTTTTTTAATAAACAAGTACGAAGATTGATGTAATATTTAAATACAAAGATCATGTCTAATAAGTAAACATTGAATTTAAACTTTTTAATAAAAAAAAAACATATATTTAAACGGAGAAGATATAAAACTTATATTCATAATATTACAAATGACATAACAAATGGAATTTATTCTAGAAATCAGTTTAAATTTGAATTTGTTTATTTAAAAACTTTTAAACGATTTTTTAAAAGAAAAAAAAGAAAAAAAAGAAAAAAAATTTATACAAAAACAAAATATTGAATGATGGTTAAACCAAATTTTTTATTAACTATGAAATCTAAAAACGCGAGAATGGGTTCTGGTGTTGGTGTTTATGTTAGAGTTGTTACAATAATTAAACCTAATAAACCTTTAATTTTATTAAAAAGATATTCTCTCGCTTTTATTAGATTAGTAAAACATTATTTAAAATTAAAACTTAACATAAATACTTACATTATTTTAAATAAAATAAAATTGTAAAATTTGTATAAAATTAGTAAGAATGGATGTTTAAAGCAATTATATATTCGCGGTTATAACTTAACAAAAAAATTAAATAAAAATCAAACAAAACATAGTTTGGTTTTTTTACGAGCTCCTAAACATTTTAATATAGGTAAACACAAAGTACTTTCGTTTAAAAATTACTATACACACTCTTATTATACTAATATTAAAATACCTGTATTATTTTTTATGAAAAACCCACAACAATTATATAATTTTATTATAGAATTTCATAAATTTCATTTATTATATAAAATAGCATCTATTAAAGTTACAGTAAAGGTAAAAATAAAATTTTTATAAAGTGGTAAGTATTACAGTTTTTAATATTATAATAAATGCTATTATTTTTTCTTTTATTTTTTGAATATTAACTTTTATTTTTAAATATTATTATAGTAATAAAAATTTTAATTATAAATTAAATTTTTACGAATGTGGTTTTAAGTCTTTAAACAATATAAAAATTCAATATAATATAAATTTTATACTAATAATGTTATTTTTGTTAATATATGACGGAGAGTTTTTAATTTTAATTCCAGTTGCTTTAAATATTAATATTTTAAATTTTTCATCTATAATGGTGTTAATTTTTTTTATATTTTTATTAATTTTTACTTTAATTTTTGATTTAATTTATAATTCTTTAGAGTGACAAATATAAAAATAAAATAAGTATTTTTTTTAAAAATTTAAAAATCAATTATATAAATTTGTTCAAAAAACATCTAATAAAAATTAATTATTCGCTAAATATTACTTTAAAAAAAAAAAAATTTAAATTATTATTAAAAAAAAAACAATTAAGTGTTAAGTGCAGAATTTATTTTTTGAAATTTTTTCATCTTAGTAATATATTTATATTTAGAGGTTTGTTATAGTTTAGTATTTTTTAGCATTTTTAAAAATTTAAAAAATTTTAATATTAATTATACAAAAAAATTACTACAATTTATTTTTAAAAATAGTTTTTTTATTTTTATTAATAATATTATTATTTTTATTTTTATTACTTTTAAACTAAAATTATTAAATAGTTGTTTATTGTCTTATTTAATAATTTATTTAATTATATCAAAAATTTTAAGTTTTTTTATAAAAACTAATTTAATGTTTATAAATTTTAATATATTAATTTTTTTTTTTTTTTTTTTTTTATAAACTCCTATATATATTTTTTTTTATATATTGAGCTTTATTCAATTATTTTTTATTTTTTTTTTTTACAGCATAATATACAAAGTAAACTTTATTTAATACAGTATAAAAATATGTTATTATTGTATTTATTAAATAATTTTTTTGCATCTATTTTATTTTTATTAGGAATCTTCTACGTTATTTATTATTATGGTTCAACAAATTTTTTAGAATTACAAGTTTTAAATAGTTTAGACATACATTGAGAATTATTATTTTTAGTGTTTAGCTTTATTATTAAGATGAATCTACCTGGATTTCATTTTTTAAAAATAGAAATATATAAATATTTAAATTTAGAAATTGTTATTTTATTTTCGGTAATCATTATTTATATTAATTTTTTTTTTATGATTTTTTTTTTTAATCAAAGTATAATTTTTAATGTTTTAAATCATTATAAATATTTAAATTTATTGTTAATTTTAACTTTTTTTTTTTTTATTCAAAAATTAAAAATTAATAATTTTCAAGAATTTATATCATATAGTGGTTTTGCAACAAATAATTTAATTATTTTAAATTTTTTATTAAAAAATTAGATATTTTATTTTAAAAATAAACTATAAATTTAGTATTAGTGATTTAGCTGAGGCAAGACAAAATTTCAAACATAAAATTTGTTATAAAAAAAAATATAATTTTTTAAATTTAAAATATACACCTTCTATAATATTAACAAATAAATTTATGCAAAAAGGAAATTTTTTAAAGATGTATAAATTATTAAAGCAATTTTATTATAAATTTATGCTACAAAAAAAATTTAAAAAAATACCAAAAGATTGTAGCTTTTTATTTTTTTTTAATAAATATAACTCATTTAAAGATATCGATAGAGTACTTTTATGAAAATTTAATATGCTAGATTGTATGTTTTCCGTAAAAACACGTAAAAAAAAAAAAAAAAAAGCTAAAAAATCTAAAAAAAAAAAAACACTAAACTTTAGTGTAAATCTTTTATACATAACTGGTATAAAACGAATTCTTCTTTGTATTACTTTTGTTAAATTATTAATATTATTAAGATGTAAAAAAAAAAGAAAAAATCTAACTATGTTATTATTTGTACCTTTATACAGATATCTAGTTTTTGATAAAAAAAATGCTGTTATAGATATAAAGCATAAAATTTATAGAAGGAAGTTAATGCAGTCTCAAGCTTAGCATGCTTGCTATAACTGCTTCTAAATTCTTAGCTTTAGGTTTAATTTCTATTACATTATCTGGCGCTGCTATCGGAACAGGGGTATTATTCGCTGGTTATAATATTGGTGCCGCAAGAAATCCTGAAGAAGCCGAAAATCTTTTCAATACATCTTTAATGGCTTTTGCGCTAATCGAAACATTCGTTTTCTTAGCTATTTTAATTGGGGTAGTAATTTTTTTTTTATAATAATTATTGTTTGTAAAAAGTATTTTAATTGTTGTTTTAGCTATTTTAATTAGAGGAACTTTACCAAGATATAGAATAGATCAATTAATTTTATTAAATTGAAAAATATTTATTTTTTTTAATATTTTTTTTTTTAATCAATTAATTTTTTTAAATTTAATTTTTTAAATTTAATTACATGTTACAAAAAATTAATTTTACTTTAATTTATTATTTAATAAATATTTTAGTTTTAGATAATACACATAAAATTTATTTAGATAATAAAGAATTAAATATTATTAAAGTTGATAAAAAAAAAATAAATTATTTATTATTTTTTTTAAAACCTAATAATGTTTATAAATATACAAAATTTATTCATTTGCAGTTTTTTAATGTTAAATATTTACAAAATTTATATAATTTAAATTTAAAAGAAAAAAATATAAACTCACTACACTCATTACCTGCTAAAATAATAAATATTACTTTAGAAGAAACACAATCATTAAGCTTTAAACAATTTGGAATAAAATATTTTAATGAAGTTGCTTTTTTATTTTTGGTTAATATATGATTAAAAAATACTAAAAATATATGTAAATACATAAAAAAAAAATTAGATAATGTACATTTTAAACAACATAGAGCATATTTTTTATTTTTTTTTAGTATTTTAGATATGTATATTGAGCCTTTTTTTCATGACTTACAAATAAAAGGTATTACTTTAGTTTTTCGCGGTAAATTGGGTAGAGGTGGTAATTCTCGTAAACAAACCTTATTCTATAAACAAGGTTTATATTCTTTAAGTAATAAAAAATTAAGTATGGAACGTAATAAATGAGATATCTGAACAAAAACAGGAGCAGTTGGTTGTACTATGCAAATTTTTTATAATAAATATGACAATTTTTTTAAATATGTATGTTTGTTTTTATTTATTTACTTTAATACAAATTCAATTTATTTTAACTAAATATTTATCAAATAATATAATTAATAATTCACTACCTTATTTGAATTTTTATATAAATAAATTTTCAAAATATAAAATAATTTATTTTATACTATTGTTATCATTAACAGGATTACCTCCATTTATTTTATTTTTTATAAAATTTAATTTTTTAATAAATATATTATTTAAATATAATATTTTTGTTATTATATTAATATTTTTTATTTTTTTTTTTAATATGTTATTTTATATTCAAATTTTTTATAATAAAAACATAAATTATGATATTAAATTAATTAAAAACAATAAAAAAACTAATATAAACTTTAAAGTAATTTATTTTATAGTTTTTTACATATTTTTATTATTTTTTTCAATCTTTTTTTTCTCTGATATAGTATATATATTTAAATTAATTTATAAATGGCAACATTAACACAAGCTTATTTTACTTTTTATAAAAAACCTAAAAAAAATAAAAAACCTAAATTAAATCATGGTCCTCAAAAAAAAGGAGTAGCTTTACGTTTACGTATTTGTACGCCAAAAAAACCAAACTCTGCTAGAAGACCTGTAATAAAATTAAAATTGTCAACAAAAAAAAAAGCATTAGCACATATTCCAGGTTCTGGTCATAATTTACGAAAATTTTCTAAAGTATTAATAAATGGTAATCGTTGTAGAGATTTACCTGTAGTTAATTATTCATGTATTAGAGGAGTTTATGATTTTGCACCTTTAAGTCATGTAAGAAGGAGAAGATCGGTCTATGGTTTAAAACAAAACCCAACTTTAAGAACCCATGTTAAACGTAAATTTCGTAACTTACAGTAATAAACTTTAATATTTTAGAACGTTATTTTATTAATTATTTTTGAAATGATTAAATTTATTAAAATTAAAAACAATAACATTAGTTAATTGAGCTAGACATGGTTCGTTTTATCCTTTAACATTTGGTTTAGCTTGTTGTGCTGTTGAAATGATGCATGCTACAGTAAGCAGATATGATTATGATCGTTTTGGTGTTATTTTTCGTGCTTCGCCTAGACAAGCAGATCTTATTATAATCGCGGGGACTGTTACTTTAAAAATGGCACCAGCATTACGTAGAATTTATGAACAAATAAACGGACCTAAATGAGTTATTTCTATGGGTAGTTGTGCTAATAACGGTGGATACTATTATTATGCTACATCAGTTTTAAAAGGTTGTAATAAAGTAATCCCTGTAAATCTATACATTCCAGGTTGTCCACCTACAGCCGAAGCTTTATTTTTTGGAACTTTAAAATTACAACAAATTATTTTAAAAAATTTAATATATTAATAATGTGCTAAGAACTTATAAGTTTAATATAATAAATAATATGTATAGAAATAAAGCAAGAAGAAAAATTTATAAATTTCACCAAACAGTTTTATATATGGTAGATCGAAAAAGACCACTTATGTCCAAATTTAAATGATTACATTGTGAAAGATTCGGTAGAGGTTTAGTAAAAGTACACTTTAAAAATAAAAATGTATGGTATAGTCAAAAAAAATTTTGTTTATTAGGTAATTTATTAAAAACACGCACAGCTTTAACGAGTCAATTAATATTTAATACAAAAATAATATTGCAACAAAAATATGAATTACAAGATTAAATGTTATTAATAAAAAATTTTAAAAAATTAATTCCATCATTTAGGCATAAAACTAATATTAATATTTTTGATAATATTTTTTTTTTTTTAAAAAATAAAAAATTTACAAAATATATTATAAAAAAAAATTTAATAAAAAGAAAAAAAAAATTTTATAAAAATAAATTAATACCTATAAATTGTCAAGTATTTAATAACGTTAATTTTATTACTAAAAATTTTTTTTATGATTTTAAACCTTATAAAAAATTTATAAATTGTCAAACAATCTTTAATATTAATTATACTATTCCAGGTTTAGATAAATTAAATGTTGGTAAAATTATTTTAAGTTATAAAAATTTACTGAATAATTTTAATAAATCTTTTTTTAAAGGATTATTTTTATATTTAAATAATATGCCATATAATCTTAATTTTTGTAATATAACTAATTTTAAAGATAATAAAATTACATTTGCAAAAGCCGCTGGAACTTTTTGTAAAAAAAAACAAATTAAAAAAAGTAAAAAAAAATTAATATTAATAATTTTGCCTTCTACACAAGAAATTTTTTTAAATAAAAATTGTCGGGGATATATTGGTGAAAATCAAAATTTTAAAGTTAATCAATTAGTTGAAGGTAAGTATGGGTTTAGTTTTCATAAAAAAAAAAAAATAAAAGTAAGGGGTGTAGCTATGAATCCTGTTGATCACCCTAATGGCGGTAGAGCTAAAACAGTACAACCTGAAAGAAGTCCTTGAAATTGAGTTGCAAAAAAAACAAAATAAGGTGGCAAAATCTGCATGAAAATTTTTAAAAACTAATAAAAAAGAAATTTATTTATATATAGAAGAGTTTAAATTAATAGAAGAAGACCAAGGTTATAAAAGTTTTGGTTTTGTTAAAAATAATTTATTAATAAATAACATTAATCATACATTTAGGTATAAATTCCACATAGGTAATTATTATACAATTAAAAAATTTTCAAAATATTGCGTAGGTTTAAAAGGTGGTGAATTTTTAAAATTTACAAAACCATTTAGTTATGTTTCTAAAAAAAAAAAAAAAAAATAAATGTTAAAAAAAATTAACACAAACTCAGAAATAAGAAATAATTTAAAACAAACAAAAACAGAAATTGACGTTTTTAGTCATAAAAAATATATCTTAGCGACTATGGTTTTAAATGATATGATATATTTATTACAAATTTGACGTCAAATAAAAGGGTATTCGTCTAATGGTCAAAGATCGCATAGTAATAATAAGAATAATAAAAAAATAAAACTCTTAAATTCATATAGATTACAACAATTTTATGATATGTTTGGTAAAAAACGTAGAGATATTTTTCCTACTATAATTATAGCAGAATATACTAATAGGCTTTGAATTTTAAACTGATATGTAGAATGAGTAAATGGTTTAAAGTTTATATTATTTTTAGCGTCTAATAATAAAGGTACTGTTAAGATTGATCCAGCATTATTAGCTAAAAATATTATAACAGGGTGAAAAAAAAAAAAAAAAAAAAAACATAATACACGTAAAATAAAAATTATATTAATAGGTACTGTTGGTTTACCTTTTTTATTTACTCGATATCTTTATGATGTATCTAAATTACCTAAATTACCTTTTAAAATTACAATACCAGATGATAGTAGAAAGAAACTAGGAACAAAAAGAAAAAAAAAAAAAACTAATAAAAAAAAAAAAAAATAAATGTTAATAAAAAACTACAAAAATTATAATTTTATAAGACACATATTTTTTCTAGAATATAGTTTTGATGATACTTCATTAAGACAAAAAAAAAATACTAATTATAACTATAAAATTGATTGTGAAAATATTTATGGTGAAGATAGTAATTTTTTTGCTCAAAATAAAGAAAATAATGAAAATACTGATATAAATAGCAGTTTTGATTTATATTTTGAAAATGAATATAAAGATGCGCTAAAAAAAGAATTTATTGAGGATTTTTCTGATAATATTGATATAGATTTTTTTAATTTAGATTTTTCTTATTTAAATAATAATAATATTATAAATTTTAAATATAATGAATTTACAAATTTTATTGAAACAGATTTATACGATGAAGTTGTAGATGTCAATGAAGATGGTGTTGTTTCTGAAAATTCAGATGTATACAATAATGATGAAGTGGAAACTATTTCTGATATAATTGTTGAATCGGC
>Ga0302188_10000537_pt1 | contig 32207 bp, 23 predicted proteins | sample II_Bog_E2_1_FD_198783 | JGI IMG/M metagenome (GOLD analysis project Ga0302188, IMG submission 198783) | Peat permafrost microbial communities from Stordalen Mire near Abisko, Sweden - II_Bog_E2_1 | ecosystem: Environmental > Terrestrial > Soil > Wetlands > Peat | place: Sweden: Abisko...
CTGCCTTTTTAATATTAAAGTTTGTATTGATCCATGTTCTTTCTAAATAAAATATATGTAACAGAACTAATATGTTAACTTTGGAGTAGGCCATCATAAATATCAAAATACAGATAATAATAATTGCATTTGCAGATTGAAGAGGATTAATCAATCTGGATAAATATATGAGATATTAAAATGCAGTGAATGGTGATAAAATATTTGGGGAAGATTTATCATTTGGAGTTTTTTCGTTTTTCACTTGGCTATCTGCTTTTGGAATTTGATTTTTGAAGAGTGAGAAAACTTTGGATGAATTAGCTCACTTCGTTGATGGTCAGGCCATGTCCACCCAAACTAAACTCTTTCATCTTTTTTGCCTTTTTGTACTATGTTGAAAAGGACATTTCCAAACGAAATCTATTGGGATCATCTTCTTCCATAGTCAAATTTTCATAGAGTCGGAATTAAATATGGGAGAGATAACCCATGTAGAGAATGTTAAACACTGCTTCAGCCTATTAGGGAGGGCTCTTTTTTAGAAGGTAACGATTATTGCCCAACGCCAAGATGTTGAGGAGAGAATACATATGAGATGCTGAGGTAAAGTAGAGTCTTGTTCTAATATGTCGCCAGTTATCACTTTAGGCCTCGTTTCTGTATTTCCAAAAATTATCTTCTGAAGTTTTCTCCTTCCAAAACATAAGGTCAACTAATATCTTCTCGAGTAATGGCAGGCAGATATCTTTACCGACCTGTATCCGTTCGGAATCTGTGATGCCATACTCGTTGATGACAACAAAATAAGCCAAATTCTTTGACAGCATATGCACATCCTGTTTGATTTAATCATCGACAATGTTGAAGATTAAGCTATTTTTGCGCAGATCATGTTTGATGGTATCATAAATTTCAGGCACCTTCGAAATATTATACGTTTTAGTGTCGCGGTTATAGAAATCTTTTTTGAGCTTCGACCAACGGTTACTAACCAACATGATATCCTCACACTTTCTATATTAATATTTTGGTACTCTTCGTCAATTAAATCCTAATGATTGCCTGTTTTTTCATGTAGTCCTTCCTGCTACCAATTTTAAAGGAAAATTCTTTAAATCTCCCCAACTAATTCTTTCAGTCTAGAGTTAAGCTATATTATAATATTGTTACTTTACCAAGCTTTTATCTCGGGTTGCCAATCATTTAGATTGTCAGTCTCATTGAATCAGACATTTTTTCTACACTACAGTATCGTAGATAACTAGTCATCAGGTTTTACTAGCTGTTCATTATTTCCGATAGCCTGTCTTGAAGCTCATCAGCTAAAACTGAATGGTTTTGAGAGCTTGTGCAATCTAATAGACCTAAATTTATTTGTATTTACTTTGAGCTTTGCTATCAGCTTTAACCATACTGCTGATAATCGGAGCTAATTAACCTTCGATGCTTAGAAATCCTTTAAGGAAAGCTGCAGCAGTTTTAATACATCGACCTTCGTCCGATGAGTAAGACTTAAGATCATGCCTATAGGATGAATATAGACTAAGACAGTCATGATCGTCGTATCTTTCTATCCTCATTTTTTTTCCAAGTTCAATGGCATCTTGATAACCCAAATAAGACAACTATCCTCCCCACTTAAGTACAATCATTATTCTTTTGATTGGCCCCTTGGCTACCCCTGAAACATTTTCTCTTTCAATAACTTTTAATTGTAACTTTCTGGTGAAACCTTAAAAGTGGCCCCCTGATTAAAGGACAATCTTCATTTGAAGAAACTATTTGATGGCATTATCTTTATTATCGAGCTCAGCAATGATTTGGACTGCAATCTCAAGGCATTTAGTTAAATTTTTAGCATCTTTAAATTTTATTTCATTTTTATTGGTTCCATTAAAGAAATCAATGAATCTTTGATCTGAAGTCTTTATTTTGAGCTTTAACTTTGGAGAACGGTCTCCATGTCTAAAAATTGATACAATTGACCTCAACTCCTCGACTTTCGGATTCAAATTGTCGAGAGGAGGACGATATTCATTCTATTGATTTTGTAAAAATTTATTCATTACCACATATTCTGAAATTCTTTAAGGGAAGAAATGGGAGAATATTTTCTTTTTGAGAATGGTTGCACAGTCTTACCAATACTTAGGGTTTCCCTTCACAAAAGACCAGCCATTTACATCGCAAACGTAGGATTTGCCATTGGCTCTAAGTAAATCAAAACCGCAAACTTCTTGCTCGAATTACTGGACAATCCTATTGCAGATAAACTTCTAATCGGGCGTTAAGATAACTGGAAAGCGCATTTATTTTCCCTATTAGTTTCTCTGGACAACTCCATCCAAAGTTGGTGATCTTCTGGCCTCGGCATACATGTAGTAAGGGCCGATGGTATATACTTTGATATCAAAAGCGTTAGTGGGCAGATATTCCTAATAAATGTAATTTCCATCTTTCCTAATTTAGTTCTAGTTGTTCTGATACTAACTGGAACAATCCTTGACCTTGCGAAACAATTTCTTTCTTCCTCCCCCCATTGACTAAGGATAGTATACACATATTTCGTGGTTCTCAGAGTCAAAAGGTTTCTAAACAAAAGGTTTTTTGAGTTTATGAACTTATTCGCCTGCGCGAATGAGTAGATGATCTTAAATTTATTCAGCGTCATATTTATAATAGTTGATTTGTCGCATTTAGCAATAAGATCTCAGTAATGAAGGGTAATTTTTGTTATTCTATATGAGGTTTAGCTATGAGTATTTAGCTCGTGCCTTTGATTTTATTTCAATGGAATCCCTCATCTGTTGCCTTCTATGATCTAAATTAAAAGTAGCTTACCTTTTTCCTATTATTACTCTTATTATTTAAGCTACTTTAAAATATCCAAGCGGTTAGAGATTTATTTGGATGTCTCAGCCTTTTCTTCAGGTCGTTAAAGAATGTTTTAATAGAGACTTACCCTAGATCTCAACCGCCCTTTTGAAATAGCACTTTTAGGTTAGAAGGAAGTGGTAGTAGTTGCTCTTTAAAGCTTATCAGGCACATCCTAATCTGCATCACTAAATCTTTACCGGTGGGATCAGGGATGTATTTTCCATAGCCGCGAGCCTAAATTTAATCCAAGTAATTATTATCTCTAAAAATGAAGTAATGCCTTGCTACTGGTATTTTTAATCTTCTGAGAATATCATAGACGACTGTCCTGTCCCATAGTAGTTGTTGCTTATCCAAACTGTTGATGAGAAAGGGCTTATGCTTTTTAACATATTTCCAAGCCATGAGATAAGGAAAGCCATCTGAGTGGAAACAGATCAATGCATCTACGACTGGCCATGTCTAAGTTAATCACAAGGTACCGACCATGGCTTTTATAGATAAGACCACATCTCTAGAATTTCGATTTATTTGCATTTAATTTGAGATAAAATATTCCTCATGGGTTTTGATTGAACTTTTTTCTTCATTGCACACACGCCCAAAATGATCTTAGTCTTTTTGCGAAATTTGGCACTACTATTCTTTTAAGGAGATGTAGGTTGAATGTCAGCCTATTCCTTGCCGCAGCTTTATTTTTAAAGACTCGAGGATTTTGTTTTAGCTTACATCTATAAAATTGTGATAAAATTACTTAAAGGTTAAAATATATTTAAAAGAAAATGTGAATTGGCAAGTGGCATAAGATAATTTTAATAATCTACTATAAATCGGGTGATTAGTCGAATTGTAACCGATCCAAAATATTTGATGGTATGTTAAGGATCTAATAAAAAGTGTTTACTAATTATAAAAAATGGAAAATAGGATAAAACTAACAATAATACTTTGTCAACAGCAAAATTAAAATTAATTGTAATTTTATAGATTTAAATTTAAAAGATAATAATTCTAATTATGAAAGTATGCATATAATAGAAGCACTTGCCTTCACTCCAATTATTATCAATACAATCACAAGTTGCTGGAGTAATACGGCTGGAACTACTTTTAGACTGTTTCAATTAGATTTTACACTTACTTCAGGCGAGGCGATGAAGAAAGTAATTGTTACTTGTCGACTACCAGCTTGAAATAAGCAAAATAGCAAGGCATAAGGCCTTTCATCTTAGCCTAGTGCTTATTTAAAAAATTAGATAATCGCTGCAGAATAACATTTTTCCCTCCTTTTTCAGAAGAGTATCTCAAGGCACAAATAATTGCATCCATACATTCGTTTTCCTCCAATTGTTTGGGTTTTAATATCGATAAAAAGTTAATTTTCTGTATTTCCCTTTTGAAAAGTTTGTATATAAATAAATATTTTTATCTTGTTTTGTATATGCAGAGTATCTCAGCGATTGATAATAGAAAGCAAATATGAAAGAGTAAATAATTACAGTCTGCTGTTTAATTGGTTTCAACTTTTTTAATTATGTGAAGGTTTATGGTGATTGATAAAAATTATTTGATAGATAAGGGTTTTAGTTACGGAACCAACTACCTATCACATCCAAAGGAATATTTACTCATCGATCTATGACTTTTCTTATCAATATTTTGACTCTCCATTCCTGTCTCTACCTAGGCATGCATAGTGAATTTGGTTTAAGATTTTTCACCTTGAAGATTTCTTTTCCATGAAGCGGGTCTTATCAGATGAAAGCACTCAGAAATATTAGCATCATTTTGCATCGTCGATTATAAATTATATTAAACAAATAGTAAAAAACAATTTAATTAAGTCTTGAATCAATTTGAAAGTCTGTTTTATATCTAATTCACCTAAATGGTCCCACCCTCAAATTATCAGTAAACGATCAGCAACACATCAAACTTTTAATTGCCAAATAATATCTTATAAAATAATTGATATCATTAAGCTGTTTTAATCTTTTAATTTCGCTACTGCCATACCTTTAGTTGCTCCTCAAAACCATAATTTGGTCGAATAACTGGTCTCTTCCTGCGAACATAACTGAGAGCTTAGAGATACTGAATTTTCAATTTTTTGATGAGGAAAGCGATGACTAAAGTGGCACTTCTAGAGACTCCAAAGGCGCAATGAACAAAAACTCCCTCCTTCTTTTTTAAAGCACTTTAAATAAATTCATAAACTTCATCAAAATGTTTGATAATGGTTTATTTTGGAGAATCCCTGACCTTTATGTGGAGATAGTTAAATTTGTCAGGAAAGTGAGCGATGAGTTAATCCCCAGCAACCACTATATGCTTTACTCCGAGCTCTTTCAGATATTTATCGTTTTTAGCACACTTTTTATCACCCAAATAGATATTTTTAGCTATTTAGTTTAAGTCCATATGGAGGAGAGAGTAGTCAAAACTGTAGTTTGAGGTGGGTTGGCTTGAGTTCATTCCTATGGGACTTATATTTGGCTCGAGGTATTATAATAGTTATGACGGGATAATTTGTACTTGGCAGTAATATAAAGCCATTTGAATAATCATTGCCAATTACTATTTTGTTTGTTTAAAAATTGTTCTCAAAGAAAGGAATATGCAAAGATATACAAAGGATATTTCTACTAACCTTTAAACTCAGAATAAAAAGTAAAATCGATAAATAAAATATATTTGGGTTTGGCGACTAAAGAAATGTGAGAAATCCTTAAAATTACAAACATTACTTGACGATAAAATCAGGTTAAATTTTAGATAGAATTAAGTTATAAGATAAAAATATAGTGATCAATCATCCAGGAAATGATAAACTGGAATAGTTTATGTGCGAAACAGTTCATAATTACAAGTGAGATATGGATGATGATGATCGTTTGGAAGCACGGTCTTCTAACAAGTATATTGAATTGGTAGAGATAATTGATTTCTTTCCTTAGTTTTGACTCTCATCCTTTTTAAACTCCTATACTCCGGAAAATTGAATCATACATGTCTATCGGGAAGTTTATGAACTTTCAATTTTGGGTTGCTTTTTTAGGTTAACATTATGTTGCTTCATTAAAGTTAAGGGGATTTAAATTGGTTGCTTTTTCCACAGAAAATATTCTTTTACTTTTGGTTTTATCTATCCTATTAACTCGTTATATGAGGATTTTTACCAATTAAACTATTCTTTGTGACTTTAAATGTATTTTTATTGTTTTCCCTTATCTTTAGGCTTCTTAGGCTTTGGAGGCAATCTTCTTTCTTCAATTGAACTTTTAGCAATAATATCAATTACTGAAGTATCCAAATCCATGGGTTTATGATTAGCATCTGAGTGATAGAGTTATTCTTTCCAAGAGATAAAATTTTGACGATTTGACTCTTTGTTTTATTATTAGAGTTTATGTTTTACATTATTGTTAATCATTTGCTCATTTTGCTTAATATTGGGATTGCTTCTAGCTGATTGATTTTATTTCTCATTACAGTTTCCTTTAACAAAACTTTGCTTTTTGGTTGCTAGAGCTATGTTTGATTCGTGAACACTGAAATAATTCGTGATTTGACTATTATCACCTAAATCATCAAGTCTTGCGCAATCCCATTCACCCTATAAAACTTCAGTCTCTCCTTTTTCCTTTTTATAAAATTCACTATGACTATGGCAGTCCAAACATTCCCCATATTTTTGGATATTTTTGTTGACCACCCTTTCAACTGAATCGATAACTTCATTTATTTAGAATGTTTTCAGCCAAGGAAGTTCACCCTCAGGGGGGAAACCATCGAAGGGTGAGTCTATCACTTCGCACTGGCACATCAAATTTAAAAGCTTAATGTAGTTATTCCGATTACGCTTCCATTCCTATTAGATAATAATATGATCGAGTTTCTGGAACCAGTTATACAAACGAGCTTTTACGTGGCGAGTTGTTGCCCGATAGAACTCAGTATTGCAGATGGCTTCTCGGGTGTTTATGTAAAACAAATCCAGCTATTAGAAGAGAGAAAGATGTCTGCCTTTAGGAGGAACAACCACTTTTTGTTGAGCTTTTCTGTTAAATGATCGTGGAGAACAGAAGATCATTTGTAAAATATCAGCTTTAACGTATTATAATATTATCAGTATTCTAGGTCTTTATTTAACAAAGATGTGGGGAGATAAATACACTAAATTTTCAATGGTTTTTAAGATCACGAATAAGGACATCGAGGCTTTCTCTCAGGTGGTTGGTGATTATAATCCTGTTCATCGGGATCCTTAGTTTGCAGCAAAAACTAGATTTAAATCGCCCATTGCACATGGCATGATTTCTATGGCTATGCTCAATTTTCTGATGACGCCTTACAGACCTATAAAATCTTTTACCATCAATTTTCTTAAACCTATTTACCCTTCGGACTAGCTTAATGCTGAACTGTATTAGTACGGACGGCAATAATAATTCAATTTGAGAGTATCAAATGGCGAAAAGTTGGTGACTGAAATAAAGGGCATTTATGATACAACGATGTCGTAAAGGGAAAAGTTAAATTGATTTACACATCAAAGGTATTTTCAGTTAAAATAAGATCTATTTAATAAAGGAAAAATCATTTATCAAACACCATTTGATGTCAAATACGATGTTTAAGCAACCGCTTTTCTATGGTAATAATGTCTTCCGCCAACCTCAATTTTTAAATTGACTGAATTTTCCTTAATCGACGCATCTATTTCTCACTGACTTAGGATTTTAGGGATTCAGACTCGGATTTATGTTCACTATCTAATCGCGAATATTTATTAATCTTTTTCTTTAAAGACTGGAGAAGCTTTGCAGAGCTTGATGAGGGATGATGTGTTTTATTTTTGGTTTAATTTTTGGGTTTGATTTTACTATTATTTTTGTGTTTTCTCTGGAGAGTAGGAGTAAGTGAAGAGACTGAGGCTCCGAAATATTCAGTGTTGGGATAGTTATATTCATTCTGTTTCATTCTGAATTAGCGACTCGCCGTACTTTCATCAGCCTTGCTGTTGATTCCATACCCTATTAAGGGGTTCTTTTTGTTCCTTTTACTTGCATTCTAGTTACTTGACTCTTTTTTTAAAGGCAAATACTATGCTGAGATGAATAGGGTATTTTTGAATGATTTTTAGTGGGTTTTACGAGCAGATTTGGACACTATTCGAGGAATTGATTTTTCTATTTTCTTTTTTATGTCTTTTGGCTTATCCTGAGGCCCATATGCGCCAAAATTTGACGTGGTTTTCAGCTTGATATTTTGTGTCTGAAATCCTGACTTAAATTTCTATTTGCATTTCATTATGCAAATCGATAAAACGAAGGTGTAAATTAATTTTATAGAGTCATCGCATAAATTTAATTGAGATGCAATAATCTACCCAGTGTTATTGTTCTTCAAAATTAAAAGAAATAATAATTATAAACATATAATTTGAATCATTCTGAACATTGCATTTTTGTCGAGAATGAAACAGTGGGCCTCGATGCATGATTGAAAATTGATTACTGGTTGATTTGGTGAAAATTAATAAAAACAATCTTTATGGGATGATGATAAAGATTGAGTTTCGAGATGCCAGTTTCAGTAAATTGCTAATAATTGATTATCTTTTAAAACTCGCCTCGTTTAGCATGAGAAACATTCATCCTTATTGTTTTTGTTCATATTTTTTCATTCTTAATCCATAATTTGAGCTGGAAAAAGAATTGTTCTTAATTAAGATTGTAATTAAATCATATAGAAATAAAACAAAAAATGGCTTATTATCGATAAATGACTGAAGAAGACTCATCACTCGAATCTAAAACGCTATTTGATGAAATATTCGGTAGTAGTAGTTCTATTTCCCAAAAAATAGCTAAAATAAATATTCACTGGCCCTACTGCCGGCTCTTTAGGTCGACTGCTGCATGGTCCATCATCTAAAACTATCGCTACCTATAATTTCTTAAAAATAACTTCGATTTATTCGAAGAGAACTGGTAATTCAGAAAGAATGCCAAACTGTGCTGCCGGATGAGTAATTACATCGAGTCCAAAAATTACGCTCAGTGTAGAACTCATCACTACAAGATGATAATGCGCTATGTTTCGGTGGAAGCAATCATCTTAAAACTTACCCGAAATTTCTCAGGCCAGAAAGGAAATGGAAAGCTTGACAATTATATTGGGCTACGAGTAGACATCAGTTAAACCAAAGAGGAGAAGTCTAAAAGCTCGCAAACATTGACATAAATCTTCATCTAAGGCCAACTTCAATTAGACACTCTAAGCCAATAATAATATTGGTCATTTTGATTTACTTTTCACCTTTTCATACTTAATCAGCTTTACATAACTTATTAATACAATCGCTGAAAGAAATTATTTTTTAAAAATGAAACTACACTATCATATCAACATGTACTTCATCATAAATTATAAATTTAATCAGCAACAGGGACGTGTATTCTCTTTGGTTGAATTATCTATTTATCTTTTATGAAGCCTATCCTCCCATTTTTAAAAAATAGCCAACAGTCCTTACTTATTTGCTATAGTCTTGCGATCGTTAACAACGCCTACAAACTAAAGCCATGAATAGCGATGCCCAGCATATACGCTCTATATAAATTTTTACAGCAATTTTATGCAAACCAAAGGCAATTCTTCGATTCTCTCTTTCATGGTCTATTTTCTGATTAACTACTCAGTGTTGCTCAGATAATAGAAGAGTCTATTTAGCATTTTGTATCGGTTTTCTGACCTTTTCTCCTTGACTTAATCTTTGTTCACTTTATTAGATATTGTAAATATTTTATTAATCTAATGCTCCAAAGATCTTTCTATTTGCTAACGTTCCCTCACTCGATTAAATCTATCTTCAGCTAATTGTTGACTGGCTGCACTAATCATTGGTTTGAAAGGCATTATATATTTTCTTCTGAATTACTCCTCCAGCATCTGCTACATTACTCTTTTTGCCTTCATCCTCCGTCCATCAAGGTAGAGGTGCTAGTGCACTGTTATTTGATTAAATCGCTTAATTTCTTTCACTGATTTGTTAGGAGCAGGCATGTTCTTTACTATTGAACCCGAACGAATGGGACGGGTAGAGATGTTAGAAGTCCTTAACGAAGTGCCTGTTGCGAGACGACTACACTTTCGATGAGAGGAATATTATTTTTCATTTTGCTTGATAGTCGACTGTAAATTATCTTTTCCCTTTTATTTTTGTCTGATAGGAGTGACATTATTTTATAGTTTCTTTTCTAAGACGCGGACTCGACTGCTCTCGAAGCCTTCAGGTACTCTGACTTTAGCGAAAGTGCTATGAGCAAGATCTACTTCTTTCATTTGATTCAATTTTTAAAGGATGCTGTTGTGGTCAACCTTAGTTTTCGCTTGATTAATTGAGGAGTTTTGTTCTTGCTGCAAAATAGAGCTCCAGGCTGGAGTTTAAAAATTCTGCAGTGTAACTTTGCTATTAGCAGCTGATCGTTGTTTAGTTGAGATGGGAGCAACAATTTTATACTCCAAATCCAACTGTTAATTATCTTTTCGCATTTATTATAGCATGGCATTTATTATAGTGTCATCTGATTGTTCAATTTAATGACATAAAAATAAGCCAACGTATTTAAGAAGCTAATTATTGATAATTCTCAAATTACTTGAATTATTGAATAACATCTAATTCTAATTTTGTAGATTTGTTATTGTGAGCATTTAAGAAATGCTGGCTGAGATTCCCCGTAAACCAGTTTTTCCAGAACACAGTACTCATTTCAAGATGTAGTGATCGTTAAAATGACCAAGCAGATAGAACGAGATGTCGAGGAGGATGTTATTCCAGTTTCTGCAGGCATCTATTCATAGTATAAACTTGTCGAAAAACTTCAGGCGATTCCCAAACCTATTATCGTCAACTATGAAGATCGTTAATCTGTTATAATCTAGCCATCTTCTATGATCTTGCTGGCATATCCAAATATCCTTGCAAATTAAGCAAATGTCCTCTCTGTGACGAGGAATTTGGTCTAAAAAAGAACTTTCCCGTTCAATGCCATTTTTGTGGAGTGTGGAACTGCAACCAATGCATTTGTTTACGAAAAAGGTATCATCCTCGCGCAAAGGAAAGCAATTCTGATCGATTCTAAATTTGTCATAACTGTGACGATAAATTTCTAAGTTTACAACTGCATCACGTATGGAATAAGTCAATTAGAATTATGTATAAAGCAAGGCTCTCTTATAGTAGGTGATGCGTCGAGTTAGAGCGGAAAAAGATGAAATTGAGTTATAATGCCAAAAAAGGGAAAGTGATTCCAGCAAAGTCTAATAGATGATGAGCAAGAATAAATTTAAGATGTCTGCTGCTAAAAAAGAGCAAGTCGATTTTAGAAAGCATATCATTAGAATGCAAACAGAAAAAGAGCAGGAAAGAATTAAGCTGAGTGTTCGGTAAAAATATTTAAAACTACTCTTGCGAAAAAAGGAAAAATTACAGTCAACTGTAGACATTATTAAGCCTACGAGTGAATCAACTAATAGCAAAGAAGATTCACCTCCATAAAAAGGAAGATCAATCAGACAATTAACAACTACTAACGTTTTATCAGAAGTAGTAAATGCTGACATAGCTGAACTTCGGTAAAGCCAACTTAGTCAAGCCCAATCCTTCAAACAAAAATAATAGCAGCCAATGCCATTCAGTAAATAAAAATAAGTTACCACAAAAGATGAGAACAGTTTTAATTTCTATAATTATTCAGAATGGAGGTCCGAATAAGATAATAATCAAGCAGAATAGAAAATAAATTATTCCTAAAACAAATAGAATGCTGAGTTTGAAGCTGAAGGAGAGGCTTCTGGAAATGTGGGCACATAAGAATTAGTTCAATATTAAAAATATGATGAAGCTAAGAAAGGCATTTCAAATGAAAATTTTGCCATTGACACAGGTTTGTACTCCAACTAAATTTAAGAAACTGAGTCAAATTAATAGCGTAAATAGAACAATCATAAAAGGGATTATCTGGCTGAAATATTTATTAAAAAATAGAAATTAATCTAAATGTAGGAGGATGAAGTTTCGTAGCATGAATCTTTAAAGTAAGAGGTCATACAGGTACGGAAGGCTGAGGTTGTTCGCTCAGCTATTTAATAATTTCGGAGAGAGAGAATGATGATGGAGATGCCTGTTCAGGATCGGAAAACATGTTCGTGCACTATATATTGATTTTATTTTTAAACTAAATAAAGCTGATTGAAACATAAATTAAGTGTGTTAATTTGTTTTTTCTTTCACTTGTTTTTCTAAAGATAAATCGCCAATACTTTAAGTATAGCCATATTATTATTATTATTATTTTGCAAAACTATTAAGACTAGAGCAATAAAGATAAACTTAACTTATCTATTAAAACTAATTCATTGAGATAATTTCATATTATATTCTGCTTCTTTAATGCAAAAATAAACTATCACTGATGAGCATACAGCTCAATATATTAGCTTCGCATTCCCTTTAGCTGTCAGCTCACGCTCTTTCTCTTTGCCGGTCTGGAAACTGATTAGATAACTGATAGCTGCAGGAATTCGTTTGCATAATTGATTTTTTCGTCTTAGTAAGAGGATATATACGTTTTAAAACCTTATAAAATTCTTATGTTTTGGCTATCCGCACAAAATTTTTAGGCGAGTCTTGATTTCTATTTAACGCGCTTGTCAGTTTTACTCTATTCTCTACTGATGTAAAGCGATTAATAAAAATAATTTTCGTCTACTTAAACCCAAAAATACTACGCACGTTTAAAGTTGACTTCGCTGAATTTTTCAATTTGTATTTGAGCCTTTCCTCTGGTTTGATATACCACTTATTATATGGCAACTTATGAATTCCTTAAAGGGGTGGTTGAGTGCGACTTACGTGCACTGACATATTCGGTAGGCTTTTATTACGTTAATTTTTATATCGCCAGAAAGAAGTTATGACCTTCCTGTCGTCGATGGTCCAGCGATTAGAGTTTTCCGCTTTTTACATGGAAGAAATATTTAATTTACAGATAGGATTCTTAAAAAGAATAGAAATTCAAATATTAAAATAATAGTACTGACTCCATAGAACATTTTTTTAAAAATAAAAATGGTTGTTAATCTTACTTTAATGGCATTATTTGATGATTAACACTCTTTTACATGGAAATCAAATCAGAATATACATTAGTAGTAAAAGAATTGCTTTATTGATTGATTGATCAAAAAATATTAGACATATAATTCAATATTGAAGTAGCGAGAATAGTTATGTGGAAAAAGCATAATAGACGAGAACTGTTTCATTTTAATATGTCCAAAATGGTATCAAGCAAGAAATAGTTATAATATGATCATTAATCCAAATCATTAAACTAATAAATTTATTTTAATCCATGAAAGTCGAAAACTTCTCTGATTTGGCTGTAAGCTCGACTGTTGGAAGATACTTTTCGGGGGGAAAAAGTGATTAAATAAGCGAGCTGGATTCAGTAGTAATGAACAAAATAAGCGGAAGCCCATAAAAATCGATACGAGCTCGGAATACAGCCCAAATAAAGCGATCAAAATATTAAAAGGTGGCTTACGAATCCAAGCCCATTACCGTATATAGTAACTTTGCTGTAAAGAAGATTATCCATAACAACTATTCGCGATATAATCAGCTAATGCTTAAAAACCTACAAACATGGAGTCAGGTAAAATGAGTAATAGTAACAAAATGATGCCGGCTACGAATAGTTCATGGGTAAGCAACAATAAAAAGCTGCAGCGGCGATGGTTTAACAATAGGAGAGGGATAAGTGTGGATGAAGGTGAATTGAAAAGAAGGGCAGAATAAAAATAAGTGATGGCTGATGTTAATTAGAATATAATGAGAGATGTGAAGGAGTACTTTCAGTCCATGAAATATTATTTGGTATGTCTAAAGATAGCTAGAAAAATCAGAAGAAGAGGATAGAACAGGAACGCAAGCTGAGGATGTTTAAGGCCAAAGTTAACATTTAGAACAGGGACAATCTTAATATCATACAACTTAAACCACAGAGTCATCATTCAAGCAGAAAACATACCATCAATGATAGTATTTCTAACTTGTCTAAATCATAGCCACCAATAGTTGTGATCTAATACCAATCTTCTGCAAACCTTTAGAAAATCTCTCCGTAAAAACTGGAGATATTGACATTGAAAAGTAATATGATTACTTCTCAACATAAACCCTATTAGCAAAGAATATTTCGAAAGAAAATAAATAAAAAATAATAATTTCATAATATATTTGGGGCCATCAAAGAAGGGATGAAAGATTAAGATATACAACAATGTACCAATATTGCTACTCAGTAAAATATCTGTACTATCGAGATTTTTTATGGAAGATCGGCTTTAATCGAGGCTTTATTTACTAGATGACTGGCGAGGTGTTTCGCTATTTTGTGGGGAAAGGAAATAACTCTCGATTAGTACGCAATATCATGAGTAAAAGACCGTGGTGGGTGGAGGAGGCCAAACCATAAAACGCACATTTTATCTGGACTCAACTTAAACTTTATGATGTCTATAAAAGTCAAAAAAAATTAGTGATTGAAGAGGAGCAATAAAAGGGCAACAATTTTATCACGAGTATGGAATTAGATAAAAGTGTATAACTCAACCCTTAGAGGCTGTCTTTACAGGCAAAGCATCTTTCTTATTGTTTTCCTGAAGACAAAAATGTATTTATTTTAAATCAAGTGAAATATGAATCTTGGCGTTTCTATATTAAAGGCAAGGGCGGAATGTAAAGAAAAGCTTTTTAGGATATGAAGCAGAGAACATTTGTTAAAATTCCGCACATTAAAACCACTCATAAAATCACAAATCATCTGTAATTTAGCAGAGTTATTGGCAATAAAAAGGCCCTGTACAGAACCATGGAAGCCTACTTCAACTATAAGGCAATTGATGGATACCTTCCTTTAACTTTTCATATCACTGGTGGACTCTAAGACGAGGAGTATTTGAGGTTTTTGAGGGAGTTTTATAAAAGAAGCAAGGAAGGACATAATTGGTGGATTGTCAAACCAGGATAACTCAGCAACAGAGGGAGGGATATCAAATATTGTGAAAATTTAAATGAAATCAAAGAAGAAATCAAGCAAAAAAAATCTAACTCCAATGGCAGCCCACGGACCTATATCGTTCAGTCTTACCTTGAAAAACCCTTTTTGTACCAAGGCAGAAAATTTGATCTGCGACACTACCTGATGATCACATCCACTGAGGGCAAAATCCGAGGTTATTTTTATCAGTAGGGCTACGTGCGAACTACTTCCTTCCTTTACTCCCTCGTCAGTCACCAATCAGGAGTTCATTTGACTAATGACGCTGTTCAAAAGTATCTTCCTCAATATGGAAAATTCTAAAAAGCAAATAAGCTTTCATATGAGCAGTTAAATCAAGCCATGCTAAAAATGGATTCCAAAAAAGGATTTTATTAAGTTATACTGCCGCAGTTACGCAGAATTGGCAAGGATATCATACATGCAGCCTTCCCCTTTATTGACCCCGAACGAAGAGCCAATAATTTTTAAATATTCGGGATTGACGTAATGATCGACTCCGATTATAAATGTTGGCTGATTGAAGTGAACACAAATCCCTGTATTGAGGTTAACTGTGGAGTGTTATCAGCCATAATTCCGCAAATGCTTTAAAATGGGTTTGCTATAGCATTGGATTCAATAATAGCACCGCCAGGGGCTCGAATGAAAATCAACCAAAATAATTATCTTCAGGAGAATAAGTTTGAACTCGTGTTTGATGAATAAATCGACGGGAGCTAACTTCTGAGGAGTTATAAAGATAATAACATTGATATTGGCAAATATGGAGATGATGATGACAACTATTAGAGTTGTGAGGAGGAGGACTACGATGGATGATACCTTTTCAATGTTCTTTCTGATGAAAGATATTTATTATTGTATTGATTTACTGCGTAATAATTTGCAAGTTTAATTTATAGGTAATAATATAATTACGAAAATGAACAATAATAACATTTTCCCCCTCAAATCTAATCGCTTATCACTCAGATCAAAATAGGCCAGTCAATAGGGGAGAAAATATCGATACTCCCCACACACCTCTGCTATCTTTGCCTATGACCATCAAATTAGAAGCACTCAAACGGACATGCATAAAATGTTGAGTCCACAAAATATGGGAATATTCTCAATCAATAATTGTGGTTTTTAAGACCGTAAATATTCTAAAGATGTCCTCTAAAATACTAAAATATCATCTTTTAACATAAAAAAGATTATTGATAGATCTCTCAAGAAAAAATTTGAAGCGCAAACGTAGAAATAAGAATAGGCAACATTAACTCATCATAGAGAACTGAATCGGCTTTTGGTGAAACAATATTGGCAAAGATTTATACATTCCTCTTCGCCAGCAAATGATCCTGATCAAGAGATTATAAATATTAATAAGGACATGGGCTTAGTGGTTAATCGAACTAAATAGAACAAATCTTAACTCAGAAATAGGAACTTCAAAAATTAGACCAGCAGAAGGACCACTTTCTATGTTAATAATTTTAAAACGAGATATAGAAGACAAAAAATAGAGAGTCCTCCAATAAAGAAGGAAATGAGCCTAAGAGAGAAGCCTTTAATCGAAAAAGTAGTGAAATAAATTCATCTATTTGGAGATAACGAGGTAATTCCTTGGGAAAAGGCCAATAATATTGAAGAATAAAGTTTTATTGGCTTCTGAGCAGAAACTACAATTGGCAAATCAGAACAAGGAAGGTCATTAAAGTATATTATTTATTATAATTAATGCATCTTAGACAAGGAATTAAATTATTTATACATTACTATGGATATATGAGTATTTATTTGTTATTTGGATATACAGACTAAGACTTTTTAAATTATAACAATTAATTATGCTATATTTTTATAATAAATGCTGCTTGCGACCTAAATTGAGTATTACAATTGATACATTCTTTAAAAAAGTAGAGTTGACAAAACGACTTAGATAAATCGTAATTATAGTGATACAGCTCTAGTCAATATCCTGAGTTCTATAATTTGATTTATTGATGATTGAACCTATGAAAATTTAATTAGATTCTTCATCATATCCATTAAATTAGTTGATTTAATTACTAATTGTCATCGAATATCAGTAATATCGCTAAAATTATAAGTCAAAAGAAGTTATTAACCATTGTGCAATCCAATAATTCTAAAGAAACTGGGACTTAATTTTATGCGAGACCACAAAGCCTTTTTTAATAATTTAGGCAAATTTAATAACTACAGACCAAATAAAATATATGCTTGTATACTTATCAAGCAAGTTAAATAATTTGAAGAGTTTTTGTTTAAATTCGAATTCAATATGTGGAGCCGAATGTCTTTATGCATTGGAAAGGTTTTGTTTTGATTTAACAGTCATTTTAAGGTTCACTCGAGAGCAGTTAATTTTAGGAAAAGATAATATCAATCACATTATATACAGCTCGAATCACATGAAGAATAGATATCGATTAAATAAAAAAGGAACTTGCATCTTTAAAAATTCAACCTGGAGAGCGATCTGAAAGATTTTGTGAGTAGTTTAAAGGCGTCAGGCTGCCAAATCGAATCTTGATATGATGCTGCTTCGCCAATGATTACGCCAACAATTATTGTTTATAAACACAAATCTAATGAAATCCGATTTTACACAATTTATTGCCGACTCAATTACCTTGCGTTATTATAAAGATAGTAAGCCAGTCTTTGAAAGTGAGGATCGCTCGTCTCTTACCTTCACGAGTAAATGCTTGCGCTTGCTTACATAGCTCTAACATTCCTTCGATCAAGGAGCACAAAAAATTAATCGTATACTCGCGACAGGTTCTCTATAATGCCAAAATATAAGCCAAGACTATCCTTACCAAACAAAAATACGTATATCTGTTTCGACTGCAAAAACTGTAGCCTGATTTCAAGTTTTTAGTGGGCAAAAATATACGAATCAAAGCCAGAAGCGCTCTTGATCTACAGATACTGCAATGGAAGAGGACAATACTTTTAAGAGAGGAAATATAATTTAAATTCTTGCTCTAATTAAACATCTTGATAAGCAATTAAAATATTATTAGCAATTTAATTAGTTAATTAACAGATTATGCTTAGTCTCCCAAACTCTATAGACCCATACCTCATTCAGGATCAATTGCTTGCTATTTTAAAGCAAAGTCCCATCACTGAATAACTCATTTCAATGCGAGCCGCCGAAATTGTTGAGTCCATTTTGGAAAAACCAATTATTCAAAAATTGCAAATGCAAATTCAAACACTCAATCAAATGATCGATGACGAAAAGAAAGGAAAGCGTGTTTTGAGGACGTAAAGCAAAAAGAAAATAAATGAAAGAGACAAATAAGTCAGTAATAGAGAGGAATTAGTACGAAAAATGGAAAAGATCATCGATGAAAACGAGGAAAAGATTATTAAATTGGAAGAAGAATGCGAATAGCTTAGATAGGACTTGCACAACACTCAAAGCATTTTAGATGTGACCGCAAATCAAAATGAGGAATTGTCAGCATCATTGTAAACAGTCAAAGGATAACTATCATTATTAATTTAACAGCAAGAATAGACAGCAGGCAAGTTTAGGGAAAAAGAGGATGGAATGATCGATATGATTTAGGATCTTCAGAAGCGCATCTCGCAATAATAATTAAAAAATAGATAGAAAGATAGTATTTTAGCACAGAAAGAGTTTTAATTTAACTAGAATTTGGCTAAAGAATTGAGAAAATTGGAACTTTAGAGGCGATAAAAGGATTCTGAGACTACTAAGCGTGATAAAGACATTGAACATCTAAAAGAGGAGCGCTTTAACTTGAAAAACTAAATTAATGGCTTAAAAATCGATGTAAAAGATCTCCAAGAAGCTCTCATCTAAGCAACTAAATAAACGGACAAATTGTCAAATTAATGTTTAAAATTAAAGGAAGGTATCAAAAGCAGTAAATCTCATTTTGACAAAGAGAGGAAGATGCTGAATATAAAACTGATAGATTTGAACAAGACTAGCAAGGCATATCGCAAGTTGAAAGTTAGCTTCAAATAAATTGTTAAGAATATCAGTCGGGCTCAAGAGGAATACAACCAATTTAAAAAAATGGTAGCTCGATAGATTGAGAAAATGGCAGCTGAAGTTAATACGAAAGTACTTGCAACCATTGATCAAGTCGGAGAACAAGTAGGCACACAGATTGAACTACTAAGCATGCAGTTGAAGGGACAAGCTGAATAGGTCAGATTGGCAAAGACAGAAATAAAAATAAAGGAGTAAGCCATGGAAAGAGCAGAAAAGCAATTAACTTCCGAGTCCAAAGAAGCCATCGAATTAAAAAACTAATTAAAAATGCGAAAACGCGAATAGTAGCGTCTGAGACGATAACTTAAGAAGAGCTATGATGAAAGTGAGCACCGCTTCAACTTGCTTTAAAAAAAATATTATGATTTACTGAATGGACTCTCATATTGATATTATTTTGCCGTCAATAATATTGAGGTCAATCATTGATTCTATCCATCTATAAATCTTAAATTATCAAACATTATAATTTTTAAATGGAGTTACTTTCGCATCTCAAGTTCTCCTTCAACCGACAGAGTACGCTGTCGTTGATCTTAATTCACATTATGGAAATGAGCGCTCTCAGTCTTCTATTGGCAAAATCATTCTCTAATTTTTATCATCAACTGTTTGAGATTACAACCCACACAGGTCCATTCAATTCTTTGTTTATGCTAGGCTTACTCATCCATAATCTAATAATAATAATACTCGGGTTCACTTCTCTCACCGAACGCCTTGCCCCTCTGCGTAGCTTTTGGCCAATGATGTCAATTGGGTTAAAATTATTCCCCTATCTGCTGTTCATACCACTGCTGAATTACTGTATGGGGTGTGCTATAAATTTAGATGACCTCTTTGCGCGTATCTGCAGTATGATCAATATTGTGCTAATGGTTGCGTAAGTACTTTTTCATTAGTTCTTAAACGAGTCACTGAAGTTTAGAGAAGCAGATTTTTGTAACCGAAGACTGATTTCCTACGTTGAACAGCTGATCTTGGTGGCTGGCATCATTGCTTTAGAATTGTTTGGTCCTTTCTATGGCGGCATTGTCTATATCCTTAGATCAGCTTTCATAGTAGTTCGACTCTTTAGTAGTTTTGAGTATCGACTTGTGCAAAGATTGCAGCTGTTCTATTCTCTTCTATCCACTTACGCTGCCATTGTGGCAATTATGAATCAATTGGAACTTGTCAATCCAGCCGCACTTGAACCGGTTGCCAACACCCTCTTTCTCCTCATAAGTGGGGCTATTGTCTCCTGGTTTTTCTCACAACAACTATCTATTTACATTGGACAGCGATTAATGGCACGCACACAATGGGGCGGCGAAAGGGGTTAGTCCTAAAACAGTAGTGATAAGCAATAAAGTCAGCTATAAAGTTTCGAAAACGAGCTGAAGATATTAGTTCAAGTTCTACTGTAGCGTGAACGAAGTCTCTCAGGCCAAAAGAATTAATATTCCTACTATTGGCGATTGTTTAATGAGCGTGTGTTCCTCCATAAATTAAAATGTGAGTAACCTAAGTGCATATGCCATAGCAAAAAACGTAAGCAATTAGAAGTACTCGAGGAGGAGATTTACATGCTTGACCTCTTAAGACGCATTCAAAGTGTGGGTGCTGCCCTCAGCAAAGAGAGCCGACTCAAAGTACTAAACATTTACCTTCTGGTGGAAATCGCGCTCAAACCATTAAAGGGCTATTACATGCTTATTTCCCTCAAACGAGAAAAAAACAAATTGGCCTTGCGACTGGAGATCGAAGATCTGGTCACCAAAACGAGGGAATGCTTCGATCAGATTTACTACAAGAATAAGGTTCAAAATCAACAACTCGATCTGTTGAAAGTTATTGAGTGTGAGGAGGTACTCTATGCGTTGGAGGAATAACTCAAAGCTGGTCTTTCTCAAACTGCTGCATTCTATGAAATATTCACTTACTCCACAGTTAAGATGGCTCAGGTCGAGGCAGAATCAAAAAAACTGTTTGAACTCAAGACGGGAATCGAAAAGAAGTTGGAACAGATGGCGTGGACATGGGGTGATAATGGAACTGTATTGCTCGGAGTGTTTGTGTTTTATCGGTTGTTGGAAGTCTATCGCTCAAGGGAGGCAGAGTTTAAAAAGATGGGTAATCAACAGGTACTTAAGAAGCGTTTGCTACAAAAGGCAGAGGGCGATGGGATCACTGAGTAACAGGGAGTCATTTATATCGACTTGATAGAGGAGCGCGGGCGCATTAAAAAGATGACTAAAAACCTATCCGCTTTCTTCGGATACTCTCGAGAGGACATGATTGGCTTTAACATAAACCTCTTCATGCCAACCCTCTTTGGTAAGCATCACGCAAAATTTTTATCAAATTTTATTGACAAGGGTCGTATCCGACTGCTTAAAGAAAAAGAGCGAATAGTGTTCGGCCGCAACAAGGGGAAGTTCATTTTTCCTGTGCATATAAAACTGAAAACCTAACACTTACAGCAGGATCAGTTTGGTGCATCGGCAGTAATAAGTTTGGTCGATACAAATTCAGAGTTCATTCTTATTGGCGCTCATGGACGCATTGAATAAATAACATAGGGCTTGTATCATCGCCTCTTCTCACGATCCCTGCGAGATGAGGTCACAAAACTCGGACGCCTCTGCGCCTACAAAATAATTCTAAGTCTTAATCAGGTAATTGAGGGGTGGTAGTAAAAAGATGTTAGTAAAATCCATGAAGGTTTAATCGTATTCTGTGATCGTGAGGATTACCTCATGTAAAAATTTCGCTACAGTCGTTAAACCAGCTATAGTTCAATTTCTAATCGAACCAAAACCTTATCAACCATTACAGGTGGGTCTTGCAACGGTTCTTTCGCCTCCACCAATTCCATCCCCAACGATAATCCAAAATCATAACGCGCTTAATATTTCACCGAGCTATTTCGCAATTTCCTAATCGACTTGAATCCAAGTAAATTGCATGCCATTAAAATCAACTATAAGTATTCAAGAGTAAAAACCTCAGAGTTTTAAGTCGAGCTCATCTAAATTGTTACAATCAGGGATGAGTTAGAGGGGAGGGAGTTTGTGAGAGAACTGCTTAACGAGCTAAACAATGTTGCCGAAATATATCAGCTTTTGGAAGAGCATTCTCCCTTAGCTCGTCATTTACTAGAAATGGAGGATCAACTCTAGGCTCAGACATCTATCAAGCGTAACCCACGATAGCAACTAATGTAATCTCGTGCTCGAGAGCTAAGCCGTGCTTCTGTAAAGTAGGATTCTATAATTGGCAAAGTCAGTTAAGATTAGTTCTTGGAATAGGAACCCTAAGAAAAAGCCAATTTCAACCCCCAGGCCAGCGAGCAGAGTTCAATGATGGGTAATACTGAAAGTTAATCTAAGAAGTAACTGTATTAATATTCAGACAGCTGCTAATAAATGCTTTCAATAGTAGTGACAGCGCTCTGACTCCATGTGCCACCACAGTTGCCCACTGCATCTTAGGTTTCCTGCTAAGTCTGCTGACTCTCACAACGGTGTTTACTTTCAACTATGTAAACAATGTAAATAGCCTATGGACTGACTGTTCATACATCTTGTTTCTACGCAGCACGGCATAGTTTAGAATCGGACTCACCGAATTGAATGTTTTTGCTGGCAACACCAATTTAACAGTTCCAGCCAACCTGCAAACCACACTAGGTCAACTGAATCAAAAGATGCTCTTTATTGTTTAAAATTTAAATGCAAATACTAAGAATAATGGCAATGACTTTGATGATCCTGTGTGGTTCTATGACCCCAACAGATACCTAAACTACTCGTCCACTTTCCCACAAATGCTCAGCCAAATCTTATGGCTCTTTGAGGACAACTCCCCAGCCAATTTGGCGACCCTGCGCTATAATTTCGAGAATATTCATAACTAATTCTCTTCATTCTATCAGAAGCGAGAGAATTAACTTTTTCTGGACAATAACTCTTCATTAGCAATAGTAAAATACTTCTTTGCAGCATATGAGACCATGCTCTTGCTCATTGCCATCTGTTCACTTCCCCTTTACCTTTACTTTAAAAGAGAAGAACTCAATGTGAGGGGCAAGCTGGCTTTTATGAGTATGAAAGAAGTCAAGAAAGCCATCAACAAAATTAAACTCACCATTGAATTTCTAAAGGCGGGATACAACAAAAAAGGGGCAATACAACGACTGCAGAGTTAGCTAGCCGACAGGCGAGCAGACCGTGATGACGAAACAGTGGTGGTAACTCGTTCTATAAAAATAACGTCTGACACTGGTGAATCAAAAGTATTTCTTAATCCTATTCTTTATTTGCTATTGCTCGCCTTTGTGATAACTTTTTCTCATCTACCTGCCACCTTCTTTGCCATTTCGCAGAGCTGCAGCAATTATTTCACGGGAGTGGTTTCTGCCAATCGCTTGATAAATTAGTTAGAAATTAAAACTCCACTCTTGATCAATGTATATATTTCAAACATCAACCGGGCCTTATCCAATGAGCCTCTTTGGAATTTCTCTAACTCAACATTCTCTGAAACAGACTCGGGATACTTCGACCTTGTCAACTCTCTCTCATCGGTTGGTTCTAAAAGCAATCCAATTGTGCTCGATATTCTATCTAAAGCGACCAATCCACTTTGCTCACTAATAAACTGCACCTCTCAAAACAACATAAGTTTAACCTATTTATCTAACTCGCTACGCAATGAGTTTTCTTATTGGAGTCCATCGAATGGTATTGCAATCAATACGAGTTCAATAAAAACATGGATCAACGAAGACAGTGTTCAGAATTTGGTGAACGAAATAGGCGAGGTTCTATCAATATCGGATGTAATCCGTAATCAAGTGTCGGATTAGTTCAATCAGTATATCAGTAATATCCAATTACAATTAATAATTCTAGCTGCCATCCTCATTCCTGCTAACTTTCTGGCCATTATAGTCATATCAATAAAATTTTTAGGATTATTAAATGGAATTATCAAAGCATCGGAGAGTATCTTCATGCATTTTCCCGTCAGTGTGCTTGTCGAGAATACTTATCTCACCAGCTACTTTAACTCAAAGACAAAGCACAGTAAATGATGAGCTCAAGAGCAAAGCATAGCCAATGATTCACCATATTGTTTGCAATTTTATAATCTTCGATAAAATAATAAAAATTAGTCAGCTTCCAAAAAGATGTTCGATATGAATCAATATCCTTCCCTTGCATCCAATATTTTCATCATATAAGTCGAAAATATTAGTAATTAAAAAGTTCAACAATTATAATAAATCTTTTGTAAGCTATTTTATCATTTAATCCACTTTTAATCAATTTCTTTATGCCTAATCACGAAATATAACACTACTTGCAGAGATAATTGCAGTCCAGACTTGCGGAATTACTTGTTTTGTATCTTCGCAGACATTTGCTGCAGTAGATCAGAAATGGGGCAATCTCTTTACTCTCGCAGAAGTTGCACATCTTTATATCCTGGGCTTTTTATTACAAACAAGATTTGTGAAAGACATGCCCACAATGGAATTTGATTGTTGCTCTCTATTAACCGCACTGTCTGCACTGATTCTATGTCGTAAACTACTCGTCCAATATCTCATTGTCCATCAGAATTTTGTCTATGGAAGGCATCAAATTATTTTGACTTGGATTTGATTCAACAATAGTCCTTCTGCTAATGTTAAATTTTTGATTTTATTCACCATTTTATAAGAACCAAGTATCTTTGATTTTATGCCTCAATTTATAGAGGGGGCAAAATTATCTAAATATTTGCATCAGCTACGTTGTGCAACAGGGCAATATGATATACAAGAGACACAGTATAAATCCCAAGACAAATCCAATGATGTAGGACAACTTAATTAGCAAAAAATTACTGGTGGGATAGTATTGAAATAATTTGCACAGACAAGGAGATCGTCTAAAGTTGTTGTTAGGGGAGGAACAATACCAGGGCAACAGTTGAGATAGCATAAAGACCATTAGGTAAAATTGGTAGGATTACTAATTAGCTGAGAATCGCACGAAGTGAATTAGCAAGTATCTGATGTGTTGCTAGAATTTCCTGGGGCGAAGTAAAAGACACAAGGATAGCGAGCACTAAAAGTGACACTATCACATTGGATAGAAAGTGCTCCTATGATGAGAAAAGAGAAAGCGATCTAATTTTTCATTATTTAAATTTATACAAAATTATAAGATCCTGATTATAGATTTCTTCTTTTGCATATTTTTCCTCATGAGATATAAATTGACAATATAATTTATGCGTAATCATTAATTATCTTCATCTTACTCGCTTTGGCAGGGCTGATTTTATTTATATCGGAAATGCCATAAAAGTATATGATTTGACTCTTAATTTGATATTTAAAATTAAATGGTAATCATCATTGGTAAAGGAAGATTCACCTAACATTCTGCATCATGTGTTTAATTTACTTGGACCTCATTTATTCCATCATCATTTCAAATGAAAGATACATAATATCTCCGAACCAATTGATGAAATGTTCGATGGATACATATTTATTCATATTTTATTTTATAAATCTATTTTATTACTCATTTTTATTTATTGCTTGCAAGAAATCTCACAAAATAATCATAATTCTATGCAATGAATCTTAGACATAATAAACCTGCACAATCCTATAGCGAACCTATTAATTTACCCAAATTAGCCAAAAAAGATAGAGTCAAGCAGGATCCCCTTCTTAAATTACATGCTGAACAACTAGTAAAATTTATTAATAGGGCCAATTAAAGACTCAGTTAGTACAAAAAGCTATAACATTCTAAAAATAAGCCAAAACAAACAAAATAAAAAAGGGTGTAGACTATAGTGAATAAAAATACAAAGAAAAAAGTATTATTTTCTGTGTAGTAGGCTTGGAGTCCATCTTCTAATAAATATTTAAGAACGTATATCAGTAGTGAAATAGAGAGTGAGACCAATACAAGCATAGGCTATCAATTAACAAAGATAGAGAACAATGGATAGTTTTAATTTGAAACCTTGAAACATGAATGGGAAGCAGAGCCAAGTAATCACGTGAGTACTCTCATGAATATGACGAGATTGTGCATGTCCCAGCCTAAGTATTATCCCATATTGTAGCGGATGCACAATGAAAAGCATTTCATCTAAAACTTTAATCCCTCGCAATTGTCTTTTCCTAATAGTTTGCTAGTTTATCGTCTTCTTTCATCTTCAGGTCATCATCGAGCATGAGATTTGTCATGATAATGTATATATTGATGACAATTAATATTTATCTTTCATTCATTTTGTCTTATGATGATCATCTCTTTGTTTGGGGGCTGCAGCTATATTTTATAAACTAACTTATTTAATGATGAATCACACCAATCGCTATTTACCACCTCTTAATCTCTGCTACCTACAGCGCAAAGCCTATCAGCAGCATCTAAGGAAACTATAAACCATTAAATACTCACTCAAAAATTGTAAAAACATCTCCAAGCCGTCGCAATAATCAAAAAATCAGCTGAGAGACACATCTTCCCACTCACGTTATATGAATATTATCAGATACTAATCCCAGCAACAGATCTAATAGAAGCTATCGCCATTTCAAAAGCGAGTTATCAGAGCAACCGATTAATAAAACTAACGGTTGTTCAATCATATTAGAAATTGGTACTTGTCCAACAACACAGTGTATCGACCATTAATCGCAAATAAATAGCTAAAGAAACATTTCACCAGGAACAGATTAAAAATAGAATTCGCAAGTTCAAGAGTATGCCAAGCTCAAATAAACCATCTCTCAAAAGCGAACTTTCGTTAAATATAATATAGGAAAGAGAAAGGAATAAACTGATAGAGTCCCATAGTCGGCATTCTCATAGATATAATCCCTTGATTTTATCACAATCTAGGCCGGATTCACTAGATGATATTTCACAACTAACAGTAAAAGCCCAAAATGTCAAAATCAAACAGAAAACTGAGCCTTCAGACAGATAAAGGAGAAAAACAGAGCCTTCAGATCGATATATAACTGAAAGAGTTTTGCTCTACAAAAACACTAATAAAATAAAGTCTCATTTTGATCAAAAAGATCGAAGTAATGAATTTACATTAAAAGCACGAGCTAAAGTGATAGCTTTACGTAAAAATGCTGAGACCTATTCAAGACTACTACAAAGTTCATCAACACAAGAGCCGCATCCTTGTTGTTTTACGAGTCAGCTGGAGCATTACTCATAAATATAAAAATAGACTGATTGATACATTTATTTATTTATATGATATATATAAGAATTTGGTATTTATGTGTTAGGTAATATAGTATGGATAGTAATCATTCCAAGGTTTAGTCCATGTTTTAAAGACCGAACTTTAAAATTTACTTTTCAGTCATTTCCTTGATTTATTTACACCGTTTTTCCTTTTGAATTTTTTTAGTCTTTTCCTTTTCCTCTCGGCTATTCATGATATAGTAAAATAATTTCCCTTTGTCCTTCAACTCTTTGTTTCTTCGCTACTATTTCTGCTCTTGCCTTTGGATGTACGTCTATTGTACAGATTTATTCCTCGTATACTTGCCAAATTGAGTATATATTACAATCCGGTTTGTCATTAATATTATAAAATAATTATAAAGACTCCATTTATGCTATAATTTAAATTGATATAATTATAAAAGAATTAAATTATGCCACTGATTCTGTAGGAAAAATATTCTTGTTAAAAAAGTAATTAATTAATTCAATTCTATTAATTAAACTCATTTCAATCAGGCTGCACGAGACTGTTGCTCTAGCTAATTTAATCATTCTCATCAGAGATGACATCCTTGAGAGGTTAACCAAATCGAAGTGTGATGGAAAACATTATTGAGGCTGTGAGACAACAAAAGATTCCAAGTTAGGAAATCGGGTTCATGCTTACATCCTTAAAATATTTAATTGATATGAGAGTCAGAATAAGATCCTTTATATTCGAAACACTTGCTTTTTCAAAAGGTGAAATTTTCATTGCGATAATATTGCCTTGATAAAGGAATTAATACCTGTGTATTATGATGCAACTGCTAAGATCAGAGTAAACAGCAAAGCCTCAGGAAAAAAAGGACTGATCGGTCTTGTGAAATAATTGAATATTCCCTAATACTCCCTCTCCCAAAGCAAGGCGAAGGTATAATAGGGCATGCTCAGGATTGAGTTGGCCACCATCAAGCCTATCTATATTAACCTATCGTTACCTTGAGGGCTTATCCCGTGCCGCTGGTAAAGCAATGTAGAGTATTGAAGAGAAATGGCTTAAAACAGTGTGTAAATTAGAGACAAGATGTATCCCAAGAAATCACCTTTAAAAATGTCTTTTTAACCAATCATTAAGCCACCGATTACAATTCCAAGGATGCAAATTCGATGTAGATTGTTGAATTTATCAGGAAGGCCAAGGCAAAGACCAACAATGAGCACAAACAAAACAACAAATTTTTTAAACGCCATGAAGGCAGCTAGAGGCATAATAGTCATGCAATATGAGGAGAGAATATTAATAGTGCACATTACAAAGGCATAGGGGACCATAGGCAACAATCCTTCTATGCTTTTAGGCAATGCTCCATTGATTTTGCGACTGGTTACGATAATCAATATTCTTTGCAGTAGAAATACCTAAATTTCAAAGGACATACCGTGGAATAGTATTTGAAATCTAGAGTTCGAAAGAGGTAGCGAGTAGTGAGGGTTTGTGCAATAGAAACTAGAGCGTAATAGACGCACACCAAAGTTTTAAAGTAAAGCATGCTACTAGATTATGATATAAATATTAAATCAATCCAATAATTAGCTTATAATTTATATCGTTCCTCATCGCTTGAATGGGTCACTGATTTCAGTCAGTATTCTAGCCACTTCTGCATTCCACTCTCTCAGTTCAACAGTTAAGGCATCTACCTCATCATTCTTTTTTCTGTACAATAGCTCTCCTTTTTCTTATGCCTTCTTCAGTTCTGCCGATAATTTTAATGTTATCTTTTGGAATCGTTCAATACTTTTATCGATAATTGCTTATTATAACTACAAATTGCCTAGACTGGTGATTATTTGGTCCAAGGCTTAAGTGATTTCACGATGCTGTTGATTTACCTGGATTTAGCGTAAATATTCTGAGTTGTCTTACTTGGTTTTTGAGTCTAGTTCTCTCTATAAATATTGGCGTTATTCACGCTATCGAACTACCTTCTGTTGCGAGTTCTCAAGTTTCATCTTAACTGTAATCCATTATTCTCCCAATATTTCCAATTTTTTTTGCTGATCTTTGGTGGGACCATATATCTCCTGCACACCTCCCAGCTTGTTTCTAATCCTCTAATTCTTCTGCTCGCAGATGTGTTCTATATCTTGGTACTTCTTTTCAGAATCTGCAAGATTTTGTTGTTTTTGTGCCAGTTCCTTCTTAATTTCCGGAGAATTTTAAACAAGTCTTTTGCCTAGTTAAATAATCTCCAATTCCTTCTGTTGCATCTGTGACCTCGTGAGATATAATTCATTTTCACTCTTTTTTTTAAATCTTTCTTTTTCTGCAATAGAAGTAGATAAATTCAAATTTTTGTTTTTCATCTCTTTTTGTTGATCCTGATAGTCTGTTAGTTCTTTTTCGCGTTGCTCAAACATAGGCTTGTCTTGTTTTTTCGTAATTTATAGAGAAGAACGCTCTTGGCTCAAATTATCTAGCTTAGTATGCACCTGTGAACTTACTTTTTGAGATTGTTTCAAGTCAATAATTCTGGCATCGTACTAGGTCGTTACTTTCCTGTGATAATTGGCATATTCAATGACCTTGCTCAGTAGTGAAATGATGTCTTTTGCGGTAGGTTTGATAAACAACATAAGTTGAAATGGAATGTTTAGTTTTGTTAGGATTTATCGAATGATGCAAAGGTTTTGAATGAAAGGTAAAGATTATCTATGTCTCTACAGATCATCACTGATGGAGTGAGTTTCAGCCACCACAATATTCCGGAAGGCGGCAGGTTAAAATGGGCGGATCATCTCCGATAGAATATCCCACAGTAGTTTTTTATCGTCTTTACAGTTCTCTGCAAGATGTTTTTCATTTTGGTACTGGCGGCCCATCTTCTTGCTGAGATAGTTAATAACTTCCGATGCCTCACTCTCCATATCAATTCGAATATTAATAAATTATACCGCCAATTTCTTTCATTCTTAAAATAGTATAATACAGGAGACTGGGGTATGCAATTAATATTAAACAGGATTGGGTTTAACTTAAACTTTTAATAATAATAATAACAGTATAATGGGAAATGTCGAGGTTATGAATCAAAGTGAGAGAAAACCTATCTTTAATAAGAGTTATTAAGAGGGCAGGAAGACTTCGAAATCGCCCAAAATGCAGACCATAAAACCAGAGGATACTTAGAGGAAGCATAGAGATAACCGAGCCTATCGTGTGCGCGATTTTTAATAAACAAATAGATATGATAAAATTAGGAAGGAACCAGCTGCAAATGGTTTTAGTGGACGAATAATAAAAAATAAGCAATAGCAAACAGTAGAGCCAGTCTATCACAACAATAATAAAGGAGGTACTGGTAATCGTGTGTCAAATTTTAACGACTTTATGATTGAACTAAAAAAACAACTAAATGACAATTCAGCGAATACATACTAAAATTCAGTTCATTTGTAATAAACACTACGAAATGGAGAGAACACTCGTTAAATCCTCAAGCATAATAGTAGTCGGGAGTTGGTGATGAACCTTAAATTATAAAATTAACGACTGGAGCTGGAGAAATACAAGCGACTGGTTGAACGTTAATTGAGTAAAAATCACTCAATTGAAAAGATATCACTGGAAAGCAAAAAGTAAAATTAGCAAGTGTTGACCATTAAATATGATGACTTTATGAACAATGGTAATAAAAGGAAATATGAACAAACACAATAACACAATTTGATTCAATTTAAAGAGAACAACAACAATTAACTTGCCTAAAAGATTGCCTATGAGAAAAGACTTTATGAGTAAACCTACGAAAAGGCAAAGGAGGTGTTTGCTGAACTCAGCAAGAGGACATACAACTTGCAACTATTTCTTGCCAATAATGATAGACCATTAGTGCAGCAAACAGGATTTTACAAAGATAAGTGCAATACTACCTCTTGGCAATAAAAAGGTACAATCACAAAAAATATTGGCTTCGAACTTACTCCTTCATGCAGGGCTCAATAATAAGAAGCCGAACCAAGTGAAGAGAGAATTTCAAAGATCAGCAGTCTTTTTCAGTAAATAGATCACATACACAATGATCAAGTCGCCCTATAAAGAAACATCAGAGCTGCAATTGGAAATAACGATGACTCTGAGTCTGATTGTTCTGGCAAATTCTCTAGCCGATAATAAACCCTCCAGAAATATTGATTATTCGCACAATAGCTCTATTTTTCATCATCCACCTAAATGATGTCAGTTATTCAATCAACAACAACCTCTTTATACGATGTCATTATATGATAAATGTAGCATGTATCAGGAATTGGTATAGTAGTATGCAGCAGCAATCACACCAAATGCGGCCAATCCCCCTCCGACCTGAACCCATAGTTTTTCGATTGGCTCATCCTTTCTGTCATAATATTCATCACCTTGCCCTTCGTATTTTTGATATTCCTTCTTTGGCGACTCTACTTTTTCATAATGTTCCTTAAACAGGTTATATGAAAAATTAAACTCGTCGTTGACTGGATCCTTTCGAGGATAGCTCTTGAAATATTTTTATCTCATTTAGTTGACAACACAAGAATCTCCTTATTGCTATTTGGTTGTTGCGGCCTGTGAAGATTGATATTATAACCTCGTCACTGAATTGGAAAGAATGGTATAACCTTATTGTACTTGTCTGAAGATTTATTTAGCATTGGGCTATTTGGTCAAATCAGGATGATATTTTTTGACCAACTCAAGATAGGAAGACTTGAGTTGCTGTTCCGTAAACCCTACTTGAAGATTGAATAGTTGATAGTAATTGATGGTCTGTTGACTCTAAGCTGTACTGAAAGCACGCTTGAAGGAGGTCCTAATAATTTGATTTTTGATTATGAACATTATCATTATATGAATGAATCAATTTTAATCACGAATAA
>Ga0302188_10000546_pt1 | contig 31965 bp, 23 predicted proteins | sample II_Bog_E2_1_FD_198783 | JGI IMG/M metagenome (GOLD analysis project Ga0302188, IMG submission 198783) | Peat permafrost microbial communities from Stordalen Mire near Abisko, Sweden - II_Bog_E2_1 | ecosystem: Environmental > Terrestrial > Soil > Wetlands > Peat | place: Sweden: Abisko...
TTATAACAACTATTTTTTTGAGAATAAACTCGAGAAATGCAGCGTGGAGTGGAGCTAAAAGATGACTCTCTGTGTTGGAACATGTTCTCAATTAAGTTAGTCATCTTGTAAAATACGGCTTTCTGTACCTTTACTGAATTATAGAACTGTCAAATAGCTCAAGGAAACATTAATTCATGAAATGATTCATGCTTATCTCTTCTTGACCAATCCAAAAGCTTGTGACTAAGGAGGTCATGGAGCATAGTTTCAGCAAATCATGAATAATATCAATGAAATCACAAGTAAGAGAATTAGTATTTTTTATAATTTTATAGATGGAGTGGATCTGAATAGGACCTATATCTGGAAATGTAATGCCCCTTGCCAAATTAGACCTCCATACTACGGGTATGCGAAAAGATCTATGAACTGATAACCTCAATCTGCTGACCATTGGTTTCATGATCATCAAGCGACTTGTGGAGGAGAGTTTACTATGATCAGTGGATCAGAAGAATCTAAGAGGAAAAAGAAATAAGTTAAAAGCAAAGATACATAAAAATAGCAATAGTTTAGCCAGGGATCGAAAAAAGAAAAGAAAGGAAAGTCAATTGAATACTATATTAGCAAGATGGAAAAGTAATTATTCTATTAAAATAGAAAGAATGAGGCCTATAACCAAAAGATAGAAAAGTGATCAAGATTAGTTTATTGAATATATTAAAATATTTTAGATAATAATCCAAAGTTAAATCTTATTTAGCGACACTTATCCGATTCCTTATAATCCTGGAGGGACAAATTTATAATTTTAAACTAACAATCTCGACATTACATATTCATCAGTATACTATTTTTGATAGATCGATATTATTCATCCAATTAGTCAACTCCTAATAGCGAATTCAGTCAAAGAAAGCACAAGGAGAAAATAGAGTAGCAGTGGTGGCATTATTCTAAAATTCAGCCATCTTTCATAAAAAATCAAGGATAAACTAGAGTTGAGAAAGGAGAAATTAAGAGCGATATTGGCGGGGGGGTAGATAATAAAGATCAATAAGCCAAAAATTGACTGCCAGAAACAACTTGAAGCCTGCAGTGGTATAAGTGAGATTCAATCCATTTAAAATATATGCTCTGTCAATGATTATTGAATCATCTAAAACAATTAGATAAAACAATTTGAAAAAGATCAAATGAAATCGATTTCTCCTTATTCTTTCGCTGGATAAATAGCTTCATTTCTCAAAGTCGATTAAATTATCTAGAATGAGTTAAAATGGGTCATTAGTGAAGTTAAAATTTAATAAAAATCGACAGATAAAGAGTGACGAGATAACTAGATTAAGCTTTCCTCTAAAAAATTACAAAAATGCAATATGTCCGTAGGCCATAGTGCTACATGAAAATAATGAGATGATTATTTAAAACTATATCAGCTTTAGGCTATAATTTCAGCTCAAAGTCAATAAAGATAGGATAGCTTGAAGTAGCCATGGAGCAGTTTATCATAGACAAAGAAGATTTTTAAACCAAAATAGCGACTGTAAACAAACAGCTAAAATTATAGTTTTAATCTGAGAAGTAAAAGATCCTGCAATAGCAAATAATAGAAAAAATGTTTATGCTCACTGAAAAATAAAAATAAGTGGCTCATCAAGCCATAAACCGAAAATAGAATAATCTGAATTAAAAAGGAAAAATGAAGATGCAGTCTGAGTTTAGCATGAAGTTGCTGTAAACGCAGAGCCAACTTGCCGCGAAAATGTAGGAGAAGGTCAAATTATTATAAATTGAGAAGGTGAAGAGTAAATACATCATTGAATTCGCCAGTTAAAAATAATCAGCCGTCAGAAAGGAATTAAATGATTTTCGCTCCAATTTACTTCTGAAAGTGAAGGAGTTAGAAAAGGAGATCGATCATAAAAAGACAGGAATGGAGGTAGGTCTGTAAAATTAAACGAGGATGAAAAGATAAAACTTAATCTGCAGAAAATGCTTTAGGAAAAGATAATGGATTGCCATCAGTGGCAGCATTAGGGGGAGGATCTGTTGTGTGATATTTAAGTCAAGAAAAGTAACTCAATCATATTGGCCATAAATTGGAAGGATTGACGAATTGCAGGGATTAATGGGCTAGTAAGATTATGGTGAATGAAGAGTTTCTCGAAGATATGAGGGAAGTTAATGTTATACATTGGCGGCAGGTGCAGCTCTATAAAACAAAAATATGCGAGCTCGAAAACATTCTGAATAGAAGACCAATTTGCGAACAGGACGAACGTCGCATTCGTAGCCTTAGCGAACAAAATTGACAGTTATAAGAGAATGGAACTACAGCAGGCTTAAAACATCATACTCCAGTAAATGAGGCATTACTACTAAACTAAAACAATAACTTGTCTAGCATCTATCTACAGCCTATCTCTCCAATACAGAAGTCAGAAAGCCTCAATCGATAGTAATTAAAACCAAACGGCCTCGCAGAAGTAGGGCTGACTATGTAACCCAGCCAAATCAGAATGAAGCGCATGAAGCGAAGGAAGAGAGCCAAACAGTACAAGACATCAAATTTTTTTGAAGATATATCCTTTATAAATGTAAATAGAACAAAAGTGAGAAGAGGCCATTCTCCACTCCAACTTTCACAAACGAGTCATTACCGGTCCTTCTATCAAAATAAGTTGATAAGTGAAAATTATTTAGGATATTTAATATATTTTAGCTCTTTTATTGTCCGATTAAATATTAAACTCACGAGTACTGTTGTTGATTTGAATTTTCCATTAAATTACATATTGGTTATTATTGTTCAATGTTTGATTTACTTAATTATTTGATTCTGTCTCATTCAAATAATATATTTCTCAAATATATCTATTCGTCTTTTCCTCATCCTTATCACAAATTAATAATAAGTTTATTGAATATTAATTGAACAATATTTGATGACATGTTAATCAACAACTAAAAGTAATAGATTTAATCGATAAAGGCATTCCACGCCCTGTTGCTACACAATAATCAAACAGTGAGATTTCCGCCAACTTGTTTCATTAAAGGAACTGCCCATCCTCCAAAAGGCGCAAAATTATCAAACGATTGAGTTGAATTCACATTACCATTGCTGTTGTAGTCGGCATACAAGAGATAGGCGCCTGTATCTGTGGCAAAATATCACAGTTGCTTCCAAAGAATTGTGCTCAAATGTGAACTGTAGAAAATACGGCAGGAGTCCAGAAACCAAGACTCTTAATGGCATTAGCCACCCCATTTAAGTAATTACAGTTATCTGAGTGATTATAGCTCTCCCACGAACAGTCTGGATTACTGCTTGGCTCAACCTTTATAAAAAAAGTCCATTAAAGTGATCTTGCCCATTGTTGATCAATGGAGTCAAGATTTCAGTATTCACTAAATTGATTTGGGAAGTAGCATTAATTCCTCGGCAGATTTCGACATAAATGTCAGATGTAAATTCAGCCGTGTAAGCATTTGCTATTGTCTGAAGGGCATTTGAGTCTATTCCTGCTGGTGATTGGGAATTTTGATAAGCCCGAATAATACCATATGGTTGTTCATTGTAAATTCTACTCTAAAGAAGACATATAAAAGCTGATGCCGTGAAAAGGCCAACAACTCCAAAGGCAATTGAACTAAAAGATCCCCAAATAAACAGCATCAGTGCCAATAGAAATAAGTTAAAGTTTTTCATGAAAAAAATATTATAAAATGTATTGTGCTGGAACGATATATAAAACACTTTTTATAAGCCAAGCTTAAGAAAAAGATTTATGATCGATTTTGGCCGTATTCTGCTCGAAGACTGCCAAACAAACTATTTAAATACATCCAAATGCTTATCCAGACGAGAAATTATTGAATGCTACTTGGATGGCTTTTGCCAAAATGAAAATGATATCCTTTAAATTTCAACATGATATATGAGATTAATGAGAAAGAAAGGCAGAAATACCCCACATTTAGAAAGGAAATACTTGAAACCATAAATACGCATTAGCTTACTCTCAAAAACAAGTTTCCATTCTAACTATTGAATGATTTTATCGAACAAAATTACAGGTTGTCTCAAGACTATTAATAGATACTACATATTTGATCCAAAAATGATCGGTTACTCAAATTCCGATGACAAGGTTCTAAAATGATTAAAAATGAGAAAGTCCGATCAGATGTTTAGTTTAAAATAAAATCAACTATAGTTACCTTGTACTGCTTAACTTGAGCACTAGTTTGCCAGAGCAGCTCAAAAGAATTACTCTCCATGATTTTTGATAATTTTATTGATTGATAATAGTCGACATAATCTCTTAATCATTGTTATTTATAATTTATAATAGACTAATAAACTCACATTACTAAATCCTATTAATTCAAAAATATTTAACAAATAATCAAGGGAAATAATATTGGTCCCACGCCCTGCTGCCACACAATAGTGGAAGACTCATGTACCCACCAATCTGTTTCCCTACAATCGAGTCACTTGTCCATCCTCCAAAAGGGACATAATCCGCAAATGATTGAATGGAATTTAGATGCCCTTTGACGTCGTAGTTGGCGTATTAGAGATAGGAACCTGTATCTGATGCGAAAGTATCACAGCTGCTTCCAAAGAATTGTGCCCAAATGCGAGCTGTAGAAAATACAGTAGGAAACCAAGAGCCAAGACTACCAGCAGCCTTAACAGCTTCTTTTAAGAAATTACAGTTGTCTGAGTGACTATATCCGGCCCATGAACAATCTGGATTGCTGCTTAGCACAACTTTAATGGCAAAAAAACCATTAAAGCGTTCTTTCTTTTTGTTGATCAGGGGAGTCAAAACGTTCTTGTGAACTAAATTGATTTGAGAAGTGGCATTAATTCCTCGGCAGATTTCCACATAGAGATCAGCTGAAAATCCAGCCGTATAAGCATTTGTTAATGACTGGAGAGCATTTGGGTCTATTCCTGCGGGCGAATGAGAATTTTGATAAGCCCGAATTACTGCATATTTGTTTGAGTTCGGTACATTCGATTAAAGACATGTGAAGGCGGATAGGGTAAAGGGACCAACAATTCCGAAGCCAACATAACTATAAGAGGACCAAATAAGCAGAATAGTCACCAGGAATAAGGTAAAACCTTTCATTAGAAAATGATTATAAAGCGTATCTTTTTCTAACGATTTATACGATGGCACCTTAAATAAACTAAATTCTGGAATCTTTAATTATATCCTACCCAGAATACTGCCTAAAAACAATTTAACTCCATGCAAATGCTGAAACTTGCAAGAATATATAAAATCTTTTTTAATAATATCCATGAGAGCTGAAAGGCAAAAATGATAATTTTTGACTTTAAGTATTATAACTCAGAGAAGACCCTTATGAAATCTGATTTCTTCTATAAAAATGAATTTTTTACCGATTATTTTGGAATACAAAAACAGTTATAAATGTCGATCAGTAAGTGTAAAATCTGCTTTAATTCCTTGAAATTGGTAATTTTAGCTTAAGCCTTCAGGCAAAAGCTGAATCAGAAATGAAAAATTCGTTTAGATTTTTTTTACAAATCAAGTCCACAAAAAACATCAAAATAATTGAATTAAAATATCACACATAAATTAAAAAAAAAAAATTTTTTTAAGTTCACTCTCAGGCATTTCGATTTGTTGATTTTTCCAGTTTCATTGACTATAATTTTTTTTTATTATTAATTTAAATTTAAATTACTTGATCCGATATCATCGTCAAAGAAGATAAAAATTGGAGATATGCTCATAACTCTATCAAAGAGAGTTAGAGGTGCCCAATGTGTCAAGGCATTTACCTTCCTTAAACTTGTCAGGTTCGATGACCGAATTTGTCTTTTTTTATTTAATTAATTTTGCCTTACAACCTTTAGTTATAAATGTATTATTAACCATAAAATGCTTTCTTCCACCATATACTGAAGTTGTCATTAAACTTTTTCCTTTTGTATAAAATCAATAACTCGTAAATTCCTGCGTCTTTATGTTAAATTGATTCTGATGGAAATGATATCAAACCTTTTATTCGATTCATTCTTAATACAATAATCTACTAAAAATTTCTTAATCTTTGTGAGGAATCTTGCATGAACATTTTTCAGATTGAAGATTGGTGTGTGGATTGGATTATGTACTCGACACACGAACTCAAACCACAGCGATACTCAACTTTAATACTATTTATTGAATATATGCTAATCTTTTAAACACTACATGGAATATAGTCATAAATGTAATAAGATAATTCTCATTAATCTGTAATTTGAGCCCCAATAATTAGTATATTGTGAAGATTAAATTGAATAATATTTGATTAGGTGTTAATCAACAATCAGGGCCAATAAGGGAAATAAATGATGTCAACAAAAGCATGCCACCCTTTGTTGCCACACAATAATGGAATGGTAACATTTCCACCGATTTGTTTTACCATTGGAGAATTTTAATCACTTGTCCATCCTCCAAAAGATACAAAATCATCAAATGATTGACTTGAATTCACATTTCCTTTGATGTTGTAATCGGCATACCAAAGAGAGGGATGTGTATCTGCTGCAAAAGTATCACAGCTACTTCCAAAGAATTGTGCCCAAACAGGAGCCGTAGAAAATACAGCAGCAGACCAATCAACAAGATTTCGAACGTTACTAACAGCTTCTTTTAAATAATTACAGTTATCTAATTGGCTATAGTTCTCCCAAGAACAGTCTGGATTAACACTTGGCTCAACTTTAATATAGACAAACCAATCACTGTGAAAACTATCGAACATTGGAGTCAAGATTTCAGTATTCACTAAATTTATCTGAGAGGCAGAGTCAATTCCTCGGCAAATTTCCATATAGACATCTGATGAATATCCAGCCGTATAGGCATTTGCAATTGTTTGAATGGCATACATGTCAATTCCTGGGAGCGAGTGAGAATTTTGATAAACCCGAATAATTGCATACGGCACCAAGCCACTCATACTCGACTGAAGGCATGTAAATGCGGATGCAGTCAAAGGACCAACAACTGCAAAGCCTATAAAGCTATAAGAGGACCAAATCAGGAGTCCTGCCAATAAAACTAAGTTAAAATTGTTCATTAAAAAATTATTATAAAACACCTTTTAACCTCAGGGTTTATATACAATTTGCGAAAGGGTTCGTCAAATAAAAATGACAATTAGTTTGTATTCTACACAGAATACTGTGAAAAACTGTTTTAAACATGTCAATGTTGGAACATGCGAAAAAGATAAAAGATAATATTTGAATGCCAATCTCTAAAATGCAGCAAATGATAATTTTTAAGTTTTAGTATTACATATAAGTAAAGGCTGCTATAGAACCTGATCTTTTAATTAAAACGAATATTCTTTGCCATTTTTGGCAATTAACTTTAACTTTTAAAAGAAAGTGGCAAGTGAGAATATAAATAGATTCAATTACTTTTGGCTCATACATTTATCATACATTTTTAAGTAACAGCAGAATTATTCACAAAAAGCTATTTTGGACTTTGTTTCAAAAATCAAATTCAAAAAAGATTTTAAACAATTTTATTCAAATGTAAAAACAATCGAAAAATACAAACAAATCAGTGACTAAGCATTTAGTTTTTTAGTAATTAAAGAAAATTAATGAACGGTTTAATGTTAACGATTAAACTTTTTTTTTAATTACTCGATCCTAACGAAAAATACAAATTGAGATATTATAATAGACTTGGATATTGACTGAGAGTAAGAGGTATCCAATGCGTCGTTTCTTAAACCTTCTCGATATGAATTTTGCATAGTTCGATTACCGAATGCATCATTTTTTACTTAGTGAATTTAGTTTTGAAATCCTAAATCTTTGGATAATTCGAAAGTTTAAGATTGATACAGTAATTGCTGCTAGTTAAATATATTATAAACCATCAAAAGCCTTCATTTATCGACTAAAGTGTTGGCGCCAATTGTTTTTATTTTGTGTTAAAGTTTGTGTAAAGTCAATGAGTCCCAATTTTTTATTTTGAGATGTTGCGTCCAACATTATAAAGATTATAGATCTTTCCATTTCTCAATACTTTGATTTGTTAAACTATTCTTATACTTTATTATTTCTACTCTTTGAGATTCGTGGCAGTTAGTGCTTGAATTAGATATTGCATCAGCTCTATACTACTAGAATCAAGAAAAGGCGAGTGGGTATGGTCAGGCCAAACCAATGCTAAATTTAATCACCTACTCCTTCGATAATTCGACGAGCATGCAGTATTTGGTATCGACCACTTATGACATTCAATCTCGTGATCATAATCATAATAACTAAATTTTAATTTTATTTCTCGCGTATATTTTGTAAAAATGCCCATGAAATATAACCCACACACTATAAATCTCTATTAGCCTAAAGTACATTAATTAGTATATATTCTGTTATTAGCTCGTACTCAACAGCAACATATTTGGCAATGAAAGATAAGTATATTCACTTTCAGTAAGAAAAGACCATCATAAAATTCGCTTCGATTAACAAAATAAGAGTGATTTATATTTTTTATCAGATTCATATTCTAAAATTTTGGATTTGATAAAGTAAAAAGTTATTTAATATTTGCTTCACTTTTAATTGCTAATTATTCATCAATCAAATTATAAGAGTCATCATTCACTCATACTTAAAGTTGGGTGTTTGTTTTATTTACAGCTAATTTTAGAGTTTCATTTCCTGCTTTTGTAAACTCTTAAATAAATCCCTATGCATGCTTTTTAGTTCTATGGCTTGCTCGGTTTTTATTAATTGGGAATATTCAAACATTCTGTCACTAATCTTATTACATAAAATTTTCAACTTTTATAAAGAATTTAAGGAAGGAGTTCTATTCCCCGAGATTGAATTAGAATTTTCATTTTGGATAATATAACGGGAGATTATATTCCCTGTTGTTTGTACTGAATTTTTCCCTGTATTCTAAATTGGCTTTTGCCCATGCCCATCGAATTATATTAAATTAAGGATCCTTTTTTTGATAAGACTAGATTTAATTTATTTCAATAACTCTATTGATAACTTAGTTTTCATGAGAAGATTTAATGACAAAATATTGAAATGCAGTGATGGATTTAATTGTGGTAGGAGTATTTTTGTAACTTTTAGGAGGATATCTGAAATCACCTGTCAATAAGATTGGCCGCTGCTATGATATTGTTCTCTTAACACCTTTAATTAAATATAACATAAAATTCAAATTAAATTAATTATTAAAAGTTAGTTCTAAACTATTTTTATAGCCTCCGTGTTATGTTATAAATTTATATCCAATTTCAATGCAATGTTGATTATTTATTTCCATCAAGTTATCAACTTTAAAAATAAACTGAATATAGCTGAAATTACTTTATTGATGACTCTTTAATTTGTTCAATAATAATCTTCATGAATCCGCTGATTCAGCCCCAATGATAAAATACAATTACGAGATTAAGGAATCTTTAAATCAGTTTAATTTGTTCCTTAAGGTTTGGTCTTTTAAGTTTTTACTTTATCTACCCATTCTCTATGTGATGAAGATTGACTGTTGTTCGACTAAGGGCTTGTATAATGTGCAGTTTTATTTAATAAAAGGGAATATATTTGTTGATAAGATTCTAATAACATATTGATCTTTTAAGATAGTAATATTAATGGAGTTACATCTGATAAAATCAGTAATCGAGATCGAAAGGATCAAACTATCAATTCGATTCCCCGGACAGCTTTCTCTTTTGTTTAAGAATAGTAACAACTTGTTAAATTAGATCAACTTTATGAGGACCTTCCCAAACTATATCCCCTCGTCAATGGATAGTGCGCTGTTGGAGACAGCGTCTCTTTCCAGTTGGAATCATCGTATAAACTAGCCAATGAGTCATATGATGAAGTTATGGTACTTTTGAATGAATGAAGGTTGATTTGATAATATCCATCAAGACAGCAAGCGGAAAAATAATTGCAGGAGTAGTATCATTCAATATCCTACAAAATAATACTATGACTCTTCCCTTAAAGAGGTGTTCAGATAAAGCAGCAACGGTAACTCTCCACATTAGCCATGCTAAGATCCAGAAATTAAAAGATTTGTAGCTGACGAAAGTCAAATCTTTAGTTATGGATACATCCAATATCAAATCAATCGATAAGTTTAAAACATTACACAATATAAAATCGACAGAGAATTTAATAACTTTAAATAAAGCTAAATCCCCCAATGCGTTCACACATTAGAAAGAATAGAATTTAGGAAGCAATCGAAAGATAAGCAAAACATCCTCTAATGAATCAATAAGTAATAAAGTAATCACCTCTAAAGTGATCAATGTGGGGGGAGGAGGCATAGATTCACGAGTTAGATAAATGGAAGATAACTATGAAAGGAAATTAAAAATGATAAAAAGATAAAAAGAGTAGATCGAAACTTACCTATAAAAAAACAAAGAAAAATGTAAACTCGGCGAAAGAAGAGAAAAATAACTGCAAAGTTCAATCAAAGAGGTAATTGAGGCTTCGTAGAAAAGGAGAGTTCGGATATGTGATCTCGAAACCAAACAAAGCGATTTTTAGAAACAGCAAGTAGAAGGTGAGAAAAGAATAAAACTATTACAGTCTGATTTAAAGACAGCTAACTAAAATTACGATATTCTTTCCTCAAAATATACGACCCTTTAAAAAAAGCTGTAATCTAAAGAGCAAATTATGAATGAAAGATAAAAGCGTTTATAGTTAAAAGTTATGCAACTGGAAAGCAATAATACAAAAGCAATTCATTAATATAATATCCTTTTGGAGAAGATGGAATAACAGGAAAAAGCTAATCAATCAACAAATAAACTGAAGGATAAATATTATTTCTAATAAAAAGGGAAGCTGAAAGAGCAGGCCGAAAGATTGCAGAAGGAATTGCTAAGATTAACTGAAATTAATGAATAGTTAACATCAAAATCCGCTAATTTATCCACATAATCGAAACATTCATTTTCAAAGTATAGTGAGATAGAAGCGGAGGTTTAACTATTAAGGAGAAACTTCGAGAATCAACACATTTAATTAGGGCAATATATTGATGCCAATAAATAAATGCAAAAATAGATTGGCGATTTGAAAAGGGTTGAGGAGGAAAAGTCAACGCTAAAGAAAAGGATGAACTAAATGACCCAATAGAATCAAAACATTAAAGACAAAATGAATAAACTTGTATGGGAGCATAATTAGGTCAAATAACATTAGAATTAATTAGCAACAAATTTAGAAGAACTCAAAAAGGAAAAGAAAGGGCTCATCAATAGGTGTTCGTAGCTTGAAAAGATAAACGCACAATCAAGTATTGAAATTAGTAGATTATCCTCATAAAATAATAATCTTTCTTCCAAGCATACTTACCTAAACGAGAGAGTGAATGACCTTATAACGAAGGCCGAGCAATTGAACGATTCTTTTTCTGAAAAGGAGACTGTTTTTGCAAGTAGATACAATTCACTATTACAATCAAAGTCGTATTTATAATCTGATATTGAAGATTATAAATGGAATCTATAAAAATAGAAAGAAAAAGCATTTTAAACCGATAAAAAATTGAAAGAGAGAAGTGAATAAATTTTAAGACATGAGGAGGAGTCTTTGAAACTCCGGAAATAGTTATAAAATAGTTTAATCATAATAGCATAGGCTTCACTATAAAAGGTAAATCTTCAGCAATTAATAGGATAACTAAAAAGCAAGGAGCAGTAATATATCGAAACTATTAAAGATAAGGACATTACAATTTATGAGGTAACTAAGAGAATGAAAGAGCTCGAACAGCAAAACTTTCTTTCTTCTTCTGATTGGAAAAATACCATGACTGAAAATAAAAAGATAGGCACTCATTATGAAGGCATTCTATAATCACTCAAGAAGTAGCTTGAAGAAAAGAATATTTGCCTCTTGTCGTAATCGAGCAAATGTAAAAAATTGTAGGAATCTCTTGAGAAAAATGTTAGATAGGTAAGAATGCTAAATATAAGTTTGAATGAAAGTTAAAGGACAGCGAAAGAAGAGGAATAGGCTAAAATATTGTTGAAAAAACGTAGTGACAGTTTACAGAAAGAGCTTTAAGAATGCCAACAAAAATTAAATGAAGACTCAAAGAGATATGTGGAGCAAATCACTGTTTTGACGAACAATGCGAAGAGTATGGAAAAGCAGAAGATAAACTATGCAAACTAACTGTAAATTTATAAGAAAGCAATGCAGCAGCTGCTAATTCTGATTTCAAAATAAGATGAATCAATAAGTTAAATTGAAATAATAGCTGTTCCCTCTGAAAAATTAGCAACAACTCAACTGGAGGCATTAGTCTCACGAAACAAATACATCAGTAACTTTAAGAACACCATTCTCGAGCTATAGGTCGAAATTAATTATTTGCAATTGGAGCTATAAAAGAAATCTGATCTTATCGATACTATGCATGAGGAACATTAAAACATTGCAAGATAAAAGAGTAAATATATTAAGGATATCCATAAACAACAAGAGGAGGAAAAAATAAGTCTTTAGGATCAGTTACAGATTGTAACTACCGAGCTTGTGAATTTAAAGAATTAGAAATAAAAGATATAAAACAAGTATAGAGGTTTAAACGAGTAGTATTAAGAAGAAAAAGTACAATTTAGTGAGTTGAAAAAGAAATATGAATAAAAATGTTAGGATCTCAAGAGTTTATAAGCCAAAATATTAGAGCTACGCAAATCAATGATCAATTACAAAGAAGAAGGCGATACCACCATTCACACTGTAAAATCAGAGTATCAAAAATAAATTGAAGCATATAAGGAGAAAATTAATGAACTCTTAGAGACTGAGGAATCATTATAGAAAAATGTCAGTAATAAGGAAAAAGATTTAAACAATATGAAATGCTGTTTAATATCGTTCGAGGAGAAAAAATAAAGATTATAACAAGAATACGATGCATTAATGCAAAAATATAAGAAGCAGGGATAAGAAAAGACCCAAATTGATCAAAATCTCAAAGAGTCTTAAAAGAATATAAAGCAACTCAAGTATAATCTATAAAAAGCGTAATTATAAGTTAAAAGTTAGAGGTAATTGAAGGCTCACACTGAAGAAAAACTTAAGTAGGCTCATGAACAATTGTCTGATCTCCTCATTGCCAATCAAATTCTATAAAACAAGCTGGAAGATATCGGTACAACATTCTGTGCCAGTGGCGAATCACAAAGAAATAGGATAATCCAGTTATAATAAAATTTACAGTTTTAAACGAGGAAATCAAATACATTTTTAAAGTAACTGACTGAAAAGAAAGGGGAACTAAAGATATATTAGTTTTAAACCAGCCAAATCCAAGACAAATTAACTAATTGCGATTCTTTAAATCGGCAACTGCGCAAGTAAAACGAATAAAAAAGAAACGAAATAAAAAGATTGGCATCTCATATATAGAGCCTGAATCTTTCTCTTCTTGAAGTGGAAAAATATAAATAGGAATACACAGGATAAAAACTATCCATCTAAGAGGAATTAGCAATGAAGAGATAAACTATTCATCAGTTGTAGATAACAACTTCTTTAATGAATGAAGATATGCAGCAATTAAAACATGAGCTTGAAGATAGTGTCACCAAATACGAAGTATTAAAACAGTAAACCAATGGGTTGCTCAGCAACGACAGTTAGTTAAGAGAAGTGCTGACCGAAATGAAGAAGGAGATTCAAAGATTAAACACTCTATAAAATTAAGCAAAAAGTAGAATTTCAAATTTAGAAGCAAGCCTGTATGAAAAATAGGAACTCTACCAAAACCTTAAAAATAAAAATTGGGAATAAACTCAAAATCAACTGAGTAAACAAAGACAAACATGCCTTTAGCTTTAGAATCAAATTAAAAAATTGAAGGAAGAAAAACAATTGGAGAAAACAGATCTGAGGGGCTAACTTTAAATGGTCAATCAGTAAAAAGAATAGTTAGAACAAACACTGGAAGAAAAAGAAGATATACTTGATCAACAGTCAACCTAAATTGTAGTTTTGCAAAATCAGGTCATCGCTCTGAACGAGGAACTCAAGAAATGTTTGGAGACATGGTAAAATTAAAAAACTGCGACTTTATCATCCACCAAATAGGTTTATAAAATCGAATAAAATATGAACAAATTTCAATAATATGCTCATTAATTGGATAAGAAAACCCAATAAATTTTGAAAATATCTAGTTTTATGATAAAAGATGAACTGATGGCCAAGTCATCTCTTTCTCTCCTTTAACTCATCGAAATGATCAACAATTCAAAATTAAAGGTTTTAACTAAGGTAGGAGTTCATGATAAAAACTAAATTGTCAAAGAATACGATTCTATGCGTGAAAAGGTCTAAAACGTGCTTAAAAGTCAAAGAGTGGGGAGTTCCAAACAAATTTCATGATATATTATGAATATATTGATTATAGCTAGTTAATTGACCATCAAATGTATGACTTAATCATTTATAACATTATCTCGATGCAAGAACAAAGTTAGATTCCGTATCAATATGCCAGTCATCTAGCAAAAATAAGTGAATTGATGAGAATGTATCGGATTATCAAAAGATAGAATAATGGAGGTGCATTGACTGATCGTGTGAAAACTAAGTGCAATTAAATATTTGCTATCCTCGAAGGATTCAAACAATTTTAAGCAATTGAGAAGGAGATCCGAGACAAAATGGAGAAAACATTTGAGCCAAAGCCTCAGCAGGTTATGCATGCTAAGCATACCAAATCAATCATTATGGAATCGCAAAGGGATAGTAGTTTTAATAAAAAAATTATTGCCGGCAATGGAAGTACAATTAATCAACCATCAAAGCCAATTAAAGTTCCATAATAAAAGGCCAGAAGTGTTATCAGCTAAATGCCTAAAAAAAAAGCTTAAATAGTTCCAAGTCCAGTTGCAAGTGTAACTCCTCAACCGCCTCCTTATCACCCTTTTATTTAAACTCCCCTTCCTCCTTCTCAAGTAATTAATAATCCCCCTCGTTAAGTTAATAACTCTCCTCCTATTATAGCACCATCCAATAACTCTTTAAATTCTGTGAATATGATTTCAATGAATAGTATCAGTATCTAAGACAACAATCGTAATACTTCCATAAACATGGACAGCATAAACAGTTTCAGCAGCATTGACAACATTAATTCTGCAGCTAATTTCATGGGTGATAAAAACAACACTCTGCAAAAGTTGCTGTAACCTATCTCATCATAAATCAATTTCGCAGATTTCAACAAGAAAAGTGAAGAATAACTCATGCAATTTATGCCAAAGAGTAGTTCAAAAGAAGCTCAAATTGAAGAACAAGAAGAAAGGTTTTCAGAAGCATTCAGTCAATAGTAAAATACTATTGATAACATCGTCAATTTTTGTTTTGAGAACAAAAATTGTTTAAACAAGAGCATAATCTTCAATGACGATCTTTTTGCCCTTCTCAAAGAAGGAGAGGGAGATTTTGTTTACCTTTTCGGAGTCAACAAACCAGAAAATAGGAGAATTAAAAAATTGTATGCTTGCACCTTAATGAAATTTTCAGTGCAATAAATCTACAAGGGAGAGGATCGATTTGACAAATAGATTAAGGATTTTACTAATAGTATACGTACACCAGTTGGACTTATCATTCAAGGGGAAAGCAGCAAAGCTATACAGCCGGAACATGTCAAGTTTCTGATCAATATGCAGTCGCCATTTCCCATCATCCTTGTTTTAAAGAATTTTAAAGGCTTTTAAGGTTCACTCTGCTGCATTCATCAGGCAGTTATTGATAAGATTCGTAATACCCCCAAAAAATAGCTCAACCAGTGCTCATAGGATTTAATAAAAAGATTAAGCTCGCTGCCTTTTGACGAGTCTAACTTTTCAAATGAAAAGACAAAATACGTCATCACAAAATTTCTTAATCGTGCCATTCCAACGATCTCTGAGTAAGCCCCAAATGCAATAACTATATCGGACAATGAATGCATTCGATAATAGAAGTACACCTTTACTTATAAACTACACACCAAATTTCTAACAGTAGCCAGACCTGATTATTGCATTTACTTTATTAATAACGGCTGTGCTAATGCAAGGATCGGGTTTAAAGATTTTTAACAGTTTAAAAAGGAAGCTTTGCAATCAAAAACTCCTGGCATTTTCTCTATCAGCGTAACTCGTGACAATACCGCTATTCGTAAGGAATTTTTTGAATTGCTTTTGGAGTGTGCAGACCGAAGAGACCCTTATGCCTTCATTAATCTAAGCAATCTTAACCTTAAGAAAACAGTGATTGTCACTTTAAAGAAAGAAGTGACAATGTAAATGATTCAGGGAATTGAACCAATCCAATACAAGAATTATGAAAAAGACACACCCCTAACTTACTGCATCAACGTGATCGCCAAGCATAATATCAAAGAATTCGAATCTGAGGGAAAGATCGACCTGATTGAAATAAAGCCAAAGTGATTGAATTATTTCCTCAATTATGAATAGCTATTATTTTAAGGCTATTATGCAAATAATACGTCAATACTTATATGCATCATTCATCACTATACTACTTTAAAGCCAAAGCAGAGAGTAAAATATGATAGATGGGAGTAAAAAATCAATCAGGAAAGAAAAAAACGCAGGGCACGAACGCCTCCCACCAACAGCGATGTCAGTACCACTCCTCCCATCACTATATCCCAAACGTTCTCTTCTTTCTTTGATTAATTTATTCTCGATTCCTCGACAGGTTTCAAGATTGAGTCTTAAATATCTGATTTATCTAACTTGTTTTCGATACCGGTCTCCATAGTTTCGTCAAATAAATCAAATTCTTTTCGCATGTTTTATTCCATGATGGCTTACTATTCAAAGGAAGTTAACCTTGGCCTGCGATAACATGTTTTTGAATTAAGTTGAACGCTTTATGATTAGATCTCATTGACGGAAGGGTTGAATAGATCAGTGATGGAGTCGCTGAAACTTTCTTGATCTGAAGTTGATTCGTAACAAGCTGTCTCCTTTTGCATTTCCAAGCTAAAGCTATGAGAGTTTTTGACCTGAGTATTAATAGCCCCAAAGTCAGCTATAAAATCTATTTCAAGGAGGTCGGCCATGCAATCAAAGCTGATGAGAAGTTGATCAGAAGAATGGCGTTTTATTTGCTGAATGTACAAATATTCAGATTCCAGTTGTTGAATTAGTGGGCCTAATTTAGTGTCTGATGGAAAAGTGACGAGTAACTTGACAGGATCATCTTTATTATCTTGGACTATCATTCTATAATTCAAAAAGATATTATATATAAACGGATCTTTGTGGTAATTAGGTTATAGATGCCACTTAAAGTAGGAACTGTTTTGGGCTATGGCTGTGGTTTTATCAATGATAATACTTCTGTGACTTGACTGCAGCTATGAATATGAATACGATATATTACTGGCATTATACATTTAGAAGGATTGAGAATTTATATTGACGCGCAATAGAATATCAGTCATTGCCAAAATACTGAGAGCTAATGACTAGTTCACCAGATTATTGAAGGAGGCTGTAATCGAATATGGGTATTCACAAAATCATACATCACTAAAATCTTCTCTTTCGTCGATCCTAGTATCGAATAAAATCAACTTAAATCCTGTTTTCCTCTAAACATATATATCCATCGATAGATACTACATTAGATAATTTAACCAAGATAATGATGAGAAGGGAAATAAACAATTCACGAAATGTTGATGGTGGAAGTATGCCCTTATTCACATAATATTTAATCCAATCTGTTGGCATTCTTATTATTGAAATCTTTGCAAACAATATAGTAGTAGTGAATAATCTGCCATAGCAGAACATTGCAAACAATATAAATCAAAGCAATTCATCGTTTATCTTTTTTTATTTTGTATAATCTTTTTAAGGCTTCTTCTGCTACTCGATTTTTGAAACAAAGGCCAAACTTGCTTTTACACGTGATTCTTCTTTTCCCCAGAATACTATGATAATTTATCAATATGAGCTAATTTAATTAAACTGATCTTTGGTCCTGCTTACCAATGAGTAAGTATTAAAAAAAGATTTTTTTATAAAAAATTAGCCGCCAAAAGAAATCTCTGTAAATCTCTTCCTAGCATACAATACTGAAAGTTAAAGATAATCATTTGTATATTTTGGCGATGGACATAAAAGTAGCATTGAATATATTATCGGATCTTCTAATATCTGTATGCATTTAAGCCGTTTTTGAGCAATAGACAGGTAGAATACAATCACATTGACCTTTCATATTTTTTGCTAGCTTTCCTTTTAAAAAAGTTGTATAAATATTTAGAGCATACGTATACTTTATAATCATTTATTAATGAAAATTTTTAATTTTTTACTACTGATAGTTCTGCTCATTTGGTCATCCTATCATTACACTAACTCTGAAATTGTTGGTCCTTTAATTACATCCGCTTTTTGACTCCACTAACTAGTCAGCAGTAATCAATCTAACTTTGATTTTCTTTTTTATATTAAAGTTGAGCCAACCAGTAATCCAGATTGTTCATGGGCAGGCTATAGTCACTCAGATAACTGCAATTACTTAAAAGAAGCTGTTAATGCGGTCAAGAGTATTGGTTCATGGCGTCCTACTATATTTTCTACAGCTCACATTTGGGCACAGTTCTTTGAAAGCAGCAGTGATACTTTTGCAACAGATGCAGGTGCAAATCTTCAATATGCCAATTATGATAGCAGTGGCCAAGTGATTTCAAATCAATCATTTGATGATTTTGTGCCTTCTGGAGGATGGACAGCTCCTATAGTAAAACAAATTGGTGGAAATGTTAAAATTCCATTATTGTGTGGCAATAAAACATGGCATGCTCTTATCGACTAGTTTTGGTACCCTTCTTGATTGTTGATCGATATCTCATCCACCATTATTCAATTAATATTCAGCGATCATCTTTATCAAGTTTACGGTTCCATTCCATAAATATTGTAAATAAATTAGTCTATACTGGATAAATAATATTAAAATTTAATAGCTACGGTCAGTAATGCCCAATTGATAGTCGTTAACTAAACAACAATCAGTTGACTGACTTCAATATCTCGGTGAATCTTCTGGTGTTAGACATTTTTAAAATAATAATCATCTATACAAGTAAAATTAAAATGCCAATATAAATAAAAATAACTTTCGTTTAAAAATATCCTTAAATATTGAATGATAGTATCGAACAAATGTTTAATGATATGTTGGATGAGATCATTAGGTGAGATATCCTCCATCAGCCTCCATCATTTTATCACGTCTGCCATTCACGTTCAAGGCCACCTCTAATTCGTTGATCATTATGCCCAAAAAGCCGCCTGAAACGCGGTAGAGTCCGGTCTGACCAGCAACAATTTCAGAAAGATCATAGGCAGTTGTTGAATATCCGGGGTCATTAACATGGATGCTGTTTCCAGAGTGACCAGTGGCCAATACCCAGTGACCACCATTGTGAACGTTGAGAATAACAACGTTGTTGGCATCCAAATTGGAACCAATGGCGCTGTTAGCAATCTTTCCAACATAGCTAAGTCCGAGGGAGTTAACTGAGCCCCAAACGAACAAATCTCCACTGACATAGCCTCCATGTCCCTTAAGCCAAGCGTTGAGGGATGAAGGGTTGTAGTTCTTGCCAACTCCAGCAAGTGCCATGGAGACTGAACTCATAAGGCATCCAGCCTTGCAGATAGTATTGGAGGAAGTGCCGAGTTGCTCATTGGCCCACCTAGAATCGCACTGTTTGTAGAGGGGATAAGTGCGTGAAGCCGCAAGGACAACAAGCAATGCCACCAAAAGAACCTTAACTGACATGATTGGAGATTATATATCACCTGAACATATCTATCTCCATATATAGCTTAATTAAATATTTTGATAAACCCTTAAAATATATTGATTAGGAAAAGAAGAGGTCACACATCTTAAAAAACTTATTGATCAGGACAAAACTCATGAAACCTCAGAAATCGAGCTTAAGACTACTGAGCTCGTCTTACTGCGAGAATTGCTCTTTTATCAAATTTTTCATTATTATTCGATTAAGAGTTATGTCCCTGCGAGTAAGCATCTTCTTGCTGATCAATTTGGCATTAATAAACTATTAAAATTTGTCTTCATTGCGAGGTTGTATCTTGGGCAGGAGGCTCTCCTTTGTGCTGCGTTTTATGCTGTTGATCTATTCAATATGCTTTTTAGTGGCCTTCAGGTTGGCTTCTTGCTGAAGACGCTTTCGTTTCTCCTAATCTTCTCTTAGACTAGCTATATAACTGCTATCAGCCTTGCGTTGTGATTTTGCCTTATCCTTTTTGACTGACCTTTTGCCAGTCCAACTTTATTTTCCTAAATTCTATGCCTTTTGCAAGAAATTAACAGTTTTATTTTCCACTTGAGAGATGGCTCTGCTTTTAATAAATTGACTTTCATCTATGTCTCCCTCCCGATCATTAATGGCATTATTTTTAAACAGTTGAAAATATTCCTTTATGCCAATTGCAAAAAATCTATGATCTTATTCAAAATTCACAGACTCCTCCGACAAATCATCAAGGGTAAGACTGTCCTTCAGGTAAAGTAGTTTACTGCGATGGCATACAAATATCTCAAGATCATTAGACCAGATGGCGTGCCTTAGACCTTCGTCTAATTTGATCTCAAACAATAATACTTTAGCCCTCGACCATATCTTGATACGATTATCACTACCACTAGTCATTACCAGTCTATGCTTTGGCTCATAGTCTATGGATAAAATTTAACCCTCGTGGTCAATAGAATCTAAATTTTGCCAGATATTTAAATTCTATTGACTGTAAACATGTGCAATCTAGAAGATTCCCCTTGTAAATACCAAGGCTAGATGATCGTCAAAACTGCGAATAAACTTAAGAGAGTGACCACAATGGATAGTTAAGAAGCAACATGCTTTATCCAGCTACAATTCACTAAATCTAAGATAGTCCTCAGCACATTTAGATGCCAAGATATATTTTCCCGTCTTTTAGCAAAATAGGGATTCAATAGCCACAATACTTTAACGATGGTAAGTTAACCTTGTTCGTATCCTTTCAATGTGATCCATAGACAAAATTACAATGCTACCTCGGCTGCATCCCACTGTCATTAGCTTCAGTTGCTTATATTCCAGCGTTTCTCGAGGAGTGGTGGGCTTGTTAAATGAATTTTCAGTGATTTCTGAATCATATTGTATATCGTTGAGAGGAAGAAAAGCTATAAATGTAGGGGTTTGATTGAGGGGATGATTTTAACAGTCCAAAGTGTGCTGTAAGGCAAAAGATTATTATATTTTACTACTGTTGTTTGCAATAGTGAGGCTGAAGAGCTCGCCGTTTTCCACCAGCATATAATAAAGAGAGGAATCATAAGGAGAAGATAGCACTTGCCGTATAGACTAAATGAAAGGAGTCGTACTTGAGCTTTAAGAGGAGGATAGAAGTAGGCGATATCAATTTTGTTCAGGTCTTTGCTACTCAGGTCTTTTCCCAAAATTTGTAGCCCTACGTTGCTTTAAAGAGTGAGTTGAAAAGAAGTGGCCCTGCCATTTTCGTACAATTTGTCAACATGAGCGAGGTTACTGTCTATCTACAGTATAAATTCCATAGTTTTTCCTAATTAGTGAATGCCTTACCAAAAGTAAGTTCCCCTAGTTATCCTCCATGGATAGCATAAGCTCGTTTATAGTCTACCAGAAACAATTTAGAGTATGCCACCTCGAAGTTATAAGCTCTCAACAGTTAAAATGTTTCCAGTGACCACATGCATACTGTTCTGTCTTCTGCGGCTGTTAAGATAATGCGATCATCCTGTGCTGGAACAATTTTTTAAACTGCCTTGGCATGATAGATGCAGTTATGAATCATTATGTACTCAACTGAGGAATTAATCTGTCTGAGTGGTAAACGCCATACGCGCACGTTACCATTAATCAGGCCAGTTATTGTATATTTGTAACTTCGATTGAGATGCACATAAGTGAGGGCCTGCTCCTTCTTGACTAGCTTTTAAACTCGCGATTTCAACTCTAATTTGTTGATTGAAAAGAAGTGAATGTCTTGAGTGGACCATACATACAATAGGTTTTCTTATAAGTCATAGCCATAGCCTTTGTTCCAGGTAAGCCTTTCCCCTTAACTTACGGTTTTTAGTTATTGCCTCTCTACATTGAAGCGCACACTAGACAAGAATTTAGTTTCTTTAAGATTGGTCTTAATTGCTACCCTCATAATCTCCACTTCAATGACTCCTACTAGAATAAATATGCCAAGTTTGGGAACGTACTCAAAGCCGACTGAATATTTGCTTTCCCAGTCACTGAGCTTACCAATCAGTTCGAGATTGCGGTTGAATATATGTAGTTTCCAATCACTACAGAGAAGCATTAGCACATTGAGACTGGGATGATATGCACAATTGACGATATTTTTCGTTTACCAAGGAATATTCCGCTAGCCAAAGTACAGGCGATGACCGTCGAAGGCTACTAGCGGGTTCGTACTAAAAAGAGTGGGTCTGTGAATGCCCATAGGTTGAAAAGTTGGATCAACTGAGAGTTATCCCTTCATGGTTGTTATAATTTATATTTACTCAGTAGTTATAAATTATCAACAGCTCTTCGACTGAGCTTTAAATTATGACTGAGGATATTGAAATTAGTACTCCATCTTGATTGGAACGAATAAAGACTCTAAAATATTATCATTTATTACATTTATTATTAAAATAATAACAGGATCAATGCGTAAATACGGTTACTAAGACACTTAACTCAGAAATTTATTGGATAGGTATCGGGACAGTGAAACTGTCAAGCCTAGATTCACATTCAATCTGCCAGACTGTTCTGTGGTTGAAGTTAATCAAACCAACAACCTCATGGATACACATGAAATGAGTTGGCTTGATAAATTTACAGAATCAAATTAAAAATAATCTACCACTGACCTTTTCAAACCACAATCAAGGGAAGAGGAAGAGGGAAAGAATTAAATGAAGTTTAGCTTTAATCAAAATTATGCCTTTCCTCCTAGTGAAGAGGCGAGAGATATACCCCACTAATATTAGAGAGTAGGGAAAATTAGATAGGTTAAAGGATTTAGCCAATAAAATCGAACTAATGCCAGCAAAGTCGTCAAATAATAACTATCCAACGCCATATTAAAAGATATCCTGAATACTGAAGGCAGTACTAAATAGATGCGTAGAAAATAGCATTCTGTGGGTTCAATCAAGCGTAATAAGATCTGTTTAAGTACTGTTACAAATGAAAAAGGGAGGGAGTAGAAAAAGGAGGTAGCCTAAAAAATGTCAATTAATCAGTTGAATTAGATGAAAAGTAAGTTGAATGTTATCTTAAAAGGAGAAAAACAGGACAAAGAGAATAGTAAAGGATAGGATAAAATAAGGAAAAGAGTTAATTAAAAAATATTTGAGTTTGAAACCAATCATCGTGAACAGAATAAAAGAGCACCACTGCATAAGGAATCATTATTCACTCCTAATTAGCCAAGCACCGTCAAACCCAAACTCAAATAGGCTCCTATACCAGATAATAACTTATCTTTTAATATGGCTCCTCATCTTTAAACACTTTTCAATCGACTGGATAAAACCCAAACGGGAAAGCTGACCAAAGGAAACTGCAACATTTAAAACATCCCTGAGTAGTTTAAATTCATTTTTGGCAATATTTTTACTAGAATTAAGCTAAAAAGTTTAATATGCAATAAAAAGGAGTTTGTAAAGCTGTGCAGCAATATTATTAAGGAGATTGACTCTGAATAAATTGTTAAACTTCTAAAGGAATTAGACCATCAACAGGATAATTTATCCTTTTTGAAAGATTTAAATTAGGATAATAGGAAGAGTTAGTCCTGCAATCAAACTTTAGATAACAGCAAAAGCAACAGTTTACAAAAGAAAGACGTATGCAGCTTTAGATCACCCATTCCCCAGTTAAAGCAATTACAGACAGCTCCAAGAAAAGTCAGCTGCTATGAGCAAGGCATAAGTTAGTCATATTAGAAATCATTTCGAGAGCAGAAATATTAAAATGACCTTAAGTATCCATAAAAACTCAAATAGAAAAATAATAAAATTGATCAGCAAAGACAATCCAAGCTTTTCGCCGACAAAATAAGCAGTGTGGAGAATAGTTCATACTCTAATCCCAAAAAGGGAGCTTCCATAATCAAAGATCATCAGGAGGGTCTCGACTGCTTAATGAAGTTGAATAGCAAAATATCGACTTATCTCAATACCAAATTACTTTCCTAGCACAGCGGAATAAATTCTATCCGAGATGAAAGTCTAAGATTTGATTAATTGATTAAACATATATGAAGAGTTTTAATGATAATTTATGGATCATAATCTGTAATGAATACTATCAATATCTTTGTTTAACATTCAACTTTCGAGATTATTACAACTGGTATTTTCTGGAATTTTGATAGCTAAATGTTATTTTAGGCGATTTCAAAGATACGGTTTGACTATAAGGGCTAAATGATCTCTGCCTATCATCGCTGTTATTTGATCTTTCCGAAAGTAGCAGCTCACTCTCAGTTTTGGCTCGAGGCAAATGTGAAAGTGAGATCATTGTTTTAGGTAATACTGAACATGAACTCGATATCTTATCAAAGTAATTATTTGTCCGCATATATCTTGATTCATGTCTTTCATAGGGCTGAGTTTTTTACGGCAATTTGAGGTACATTTCTGAGGATATTCCTTTGGAGGATATGTACAGGTCACCATGACTCTCATTCAAGTCATATGCATTGTGTGCTTCTTCATAAGGATCTTTTTTGTGAAAATTAGGTTGTTAATGAGGAACATAGCTCATATTGATTTCATATAAATTAGACACAAGTTTATTTTTGGTTTTCTTTTCGTGATTGCACTCACATATGTGCTTGCCTTTCTTTTGGCTTTTTCTTTTTTTACGATTTTATTTTATTTAATGTTCAGAAAGTTCTTCAATGTCTTTAGACGTTTTTATTCCATACTCAGATTTACTCCTTTTCATCGTTTTGGCTTTGTCACTGATCTATTAGGTCTATGGTTTGAAGGTAGCATCAAAAATGAGATTATGCGGACTATTTTCTGGAATTGGACTACTATTAATCATCTACAATCCGTCTTTAAGTTACAACTACTGTTTTATGTCATTTTAATACATGGTTCTCTTTAGAATATTCCCGTTTCCAAATGTATCCGTTCGTTTTATGATTTTGCTATCAAGCATTTTGAGCAGACTCATTTCCTTTGAAGATTTCATTAAACTTTGTTTCCTGCTGATGACATCATTCTCAGACATATTGACTTCCATAGAACTGCTGAAAGAGGAATTGCTTTCGTTTTATAAGTTAAAGAAAGGAGTCGACGCCTCTTGCTCGGAAAAGACAATACTCTCACTGACTGTGCCTCTGAGTTCGAGACTTCTATTGTGACTACTGCGCATGCTCTGCAAACTTTTCTCTTCCTCCTCTATTTCTTCATGCAGTTCAGATAGGGGCAGCATACTCTTTATTGCATTGGAACAACTTGCTTGATTTTCGTTTTACAGATACACTCCAACCATAATTTCCTTGCTTTCAGTCTCCACAATAAATATCCGATCCTCGTAAAAGAGGAATAAAGAATTCTGCGTTCTGCAGTTCAAATCGAAGAAGTTAATTAAGGCGTTATAAGATTAAAGGGTTGGCACTTTAAAGAGGCAGTTATCGGCATTTTTAATCTCTAAATGGGTTAAGATGGTTCTCATAAATAAAACTAAAATCTTCATGATTATTGGAAATTTGCCGAGCTTTGACTCCACCTTATTCTCATAGTCAGAATAGGAGAGAGAATACAAAAATTCAACGATAAACTTTTTCATATGAGCATTGGAAAGCTGAGATATCGAGGAATGTTTTATGGATGTTAGATCTATGTCCTAGCTAAATAAAGAAGATTTTATTAAGTCAAGCAAGTCCTCCTTTACTTCATGTCGATAGATGCTGTGCAATAGGGCATAGCCGAAAGCGTTAAGGTTTGCGTTGGAAGAGAGTCCTGCACTTTTAATTCTTGCTATATTAAGTCTGTTTAATTCTGTTAGATAGGTTGCTCTAGGTAAATCGGTGAACACTTTATTGGAGTTATCAGTGTCCCCGTACTATGCTAGTGATAATCCATTGATTTAAAGTAGTTTCAACTCCTCTTATTTTATTTATTGCGGATTGAGGTGCTTCATATAAATTATTAGTTAAATTACATCATTACATCATTTACCCAATATCGCTAATAAGCAAATGAACAATAAATTAATAAAGTTTGATTGGAATAGAGTATGAGGATCATAGCTTGTTTCCCATACGTCCAATACCAATATTAATCACAAAGTCATCTTCTTCGTTTGGGTCTTACTCTGGTGGGCTATTGCCATTGGTTTTTTAAAGGGAAAGCATCTCGGCAAATAGTTTGTTATTGGGCTGTTGCTAAAAATGATCGAAACTAAAACAGGGAGGAATTCCATTGTAAATAGTCCTGAAAGCATCGATATAATCTTGCTTTTTAACAATTTATTTTCCCCTTTCAATAATCTATTTGAGACTGGGATAGTTGACCTCTTCTTCTACAAATTAATCACTTATTATTAGGATTAGCAGAGCAAAAATAGTGTATGAGTCCAATTTGCATCGCTTCCTTATTATCAGCTGATCAATAATGAATTGACTTACTTCTAGAGACAGGCAACTTGCGCCAGCCGTCAATCGGAAATATTCATAACATTCGTTCAGCTATCTCCGAGATTATATCTCTTTATCAGGAGTCAGATAATGCTTCTTGATAAAGTTAAATGATTCTGGGTCAATTATCTCTATAGTTCTCATTATCCTTTTGAAGCGAAGCTGACTGTCAGGCTCATGATAGTACTCAACCAACTACATTAAGCCCAGACAAGTTGCTCCAATATCTAATATTTTATTAATGCTATAAAAACTAAACAGATCGACCACTATCAAGGCAATATAGTTATGATATTTATGAGTAAGTTTGCTGTGAGCCTTAACTATGTACTCCATGACTTTCATGGCCATATCTTTCTGATGTTCTTTCATATTTAACTTTTATTTGTCCATTATCTTTTAAAACCCAATCTTCAACTCCTCCTGAACGTTATAGGGAGTAATCTCTCTATTAAACTTTTAAAAGGCCATACGATTGGGTGTAGTATTGAATTACTTGGTCCATAACAATCGACGAAGTTATTTACTGCTATCTTACCCATGAAGTTATGAAAAATTGAAAAGATTAATGTCTCTTTCCTTTACCAAAGGAAAAGAAGTTGCCTCTCTCAGACAGTCGATTATGTAAGTGTTTTTTCTCGATTTAGAAGAGTACAACTGATCAACTTGCTCTTTCAGTCTATTCCTCACAAAATCCAAATATGCCTGCCCATTCTATTAAGATAGGACTTGCTAGATAACACTATTCAAAGCTTCCTTCCTCTTTTAATTATCGAGCTCATAGTAATTGATATTCCTGTTTATCCTAATGTGTACATATCGATGAGCTTTTATTTAAAATTGATTCGATATTTCTTGATTTCCTGTCTGCACTATTTGGCAAGGAGGTGCTGATGATCATAGGATACTTGCTGATTGCGGCTATTGGATTGCATATGTATTATAATAATGCAACTAGTCAAGTGTTTCTATTTAATTATTACGGGCAATGGCTTATTCGATAAATCAGGCTATGACTGATTCGATAAATCATGTGCTCCATTGATGGTCATCAACAATAATAGTGCTAAAATTAAAGATCATTTCATATGGCTGATCTGTATTTTCGATTATTTGAGGAATATAGTTTACTTCATGAGGTGGCTCTCCAATCTGCAGCCAATTCCGATCAGCTTCAAGAATCCACTGGGCTTGTTCCTCTGATTTTTTGTTCTTGCTCTGACGGTCTTTAAGCCGAGTGATTGGATTTTTTTTTTAATCTTTAAGTAGTCTTACCTCGTGTCTGCATCCTCATCAGTATTCAGTACAGGTAACGTTTTAATGCGTTTGCACCGAGGTATGAATATGGACGAGTTATGCTGTTCCTTCAGCGAATGCCTGCTAAAAATATTCTCGTTCATGGAAGGGGCGTGAGCTAAGGTTTAAGGTTAGATCAACTTTAAGTGGGTCGCTGATAATTTTGTCGGTGCCTCTGGGACAATTCTTTGACTGCTGCTGACTCCTTTTATCTTTAAGTCTCCAAATTCTGGGGAATTGAAACCATTGTTTTTGGCTGACCAGTGTCCTCTTTCGGGTGATTGGTTCAAGTATTAAATTTTGGGGATGGATAAATGCAATCTTCGACTCCGAAAGGGTTTCTTATGATTGATGGTTGCGTACTATGTGGGCAGTGGATTTTCCACTTGCAGTTGGATTAATTTAATCATAATAGAGTAGGGGTAATAAATTTATAAGGCATGAGAAGAATAACAATTTTATTGGAGTTAAACTTCCTTTTAGGTCTTATAGTATTTCTCGGATAAAATAAATATCATTACTTAAAAGCAAATACTTTAAAAATATTGATGCATAGTTATAAAGAATAGTATTTAGCCTCGGAAGTCATTTATCCTTATATTTCATATTTGATATCTTATTCGATACCATTTTAATCGATTTACACCTCTAATTTATCTGATATTATCTTGAAAACAAGTTAATGCTTTTGAGTATCATGTTAGTCAGTTCGTTATTGGATAAGCAAGACCTTCATAGTCATGCTCGATTTATTGCCTCTGCTATTATTGATATTTTTATCTTCATTATTGAATAGATATTACCTACAGAGAAACGAGGGAAGAGCAAAAGTGAAACGCAGCAGAAAAGATTAGCAAATGGCACCAATTACACTCCCGCAAGCAAATCCTTTTTTGTTTTAAGACACATTTCCTGTTTTAACAAATTGATCACACAGAATATTTTACTGAGTCGTCCCAATAAACTAGTCCAGTCATAGATTTTATACAAACGCGAAGCAGAACAAAATATAAGACAATTTTGGTGTCAATACTTCAGTGGAGGGGAACCAAGCACTTCTGGTGAACTTGAATCTATTTCTAACTTGCGTGAATTTGAAATAAAATTCAAAAAAATAAACTCAAACAAAAGAATTTCAACATTTTTGATATTTCAAACCATGGACAGTAATCCACAAAGCAGGGCCATCAATCTCAAGCATTTAATCATCCAAGGGTTTCGATTAAAAATCCATTAGATTACAAAACCTACATTTGGGCATTAAACTCGGCAAGTTTTAAAGTCTAAAAGTTAATGCCCCAAGCATTGGACAGCTCTAACTCTCAGCCAATCTTTGAAGATGTGAAAATGCACCAATTTGTATTTTAAATGTAAATGATATGGATGAGATATAATTTGTAGTGTAGAATGTTATTATTCATCAAACGGATAAAAGGAGTCAAAATATGCGCAATTTATCGCCGTAAATGTTTGAATTCTTTATTGTTTATGTTTTATGTTTGAATAAAATTATTCTAAACTTCTTGGATTTGATTTTTGAAAACAACACCAAACTTATTTTGGGTTACGGAATCCGCTTTTGCCTTAAGACTTATGCTAAGCTTATCGATTTGAATTGATTGTAACCGATTTTGCTCTTACTGAATGGAATTCTATATCGTTTCTTTTTACAAATAATGGATATACTTATTTGCATCAGTTAAAAATAGCCTTTCTAAGGCCTTTGCTTATTGGCCAGAGTGTAAGAGAAAAATTATTATTTTTGAATATCAGCTATTGGCCTTAAAAATAGAATTTTATAAATCTTTTGCAGGCTTAACATTTGTATGCTTTTTAAAGAGATTTTGGAGAGCCTTTTGGCAAAGTACAGTCAAATTACTCATCTTTTTTTTGCTTGAACACTATTTGCCAATGTTCTTTAAGTTTAACGTTTAAAATACGCTTTATAATAATTTCTAAATGAAGAACTTTAACTTATTTCTCTTGACGGTGAGCCTGCTCATTTGCTCCTCTTACAGTTTTATCAGCTTTGGAGTCGTTGGTCCTTTTACGGCTTCCGCCTTTACATGCCTTCAATCAAGTGTACCTGATTCAATCCCATATGTCATCATTCGGGCTTATCAAAACTCTGAATCACCTTCAGGAGTAGACACAAATGCTCTCCAGACAATCACAAATTCTTTTACGGCTGGATACGCAGCTGATATCTATGTGGAAATCTGCCGCGGAATTAATGCGACCTCTCAGATAAATTTAGTGAATAGTGGAGTTATTACCCCAATGATGACCAATCCCTCAGTTTACACTAATTATCTGGTGTACATCAAAGTTGAGCCAAGTGTTAACTCAGCCTGTTCTTGGGAGGCTTATACTCAACAAGATAACTGCAATTACTTAATGGAAGCTGCCAATGCAGTTTCTAATCTGGGTTTTTGGACTCCTGTTGTATTTTCTACATCTAATATTTGGAGCAAATTCTTTGGATCCAATTGTGAGAATATGGCATTATCTACAGGTGCCTTGTTATCGTATGCTGACTATGAAACCACTGGGCAAGTGACTTCACGTCAAACATTTGATGACTTTTTACCTTTTGGAGGATGGTCAGTTGGTAATGGGAACATTTATATCAAGCAAGTTGGTGGAAACGTTACCGTTCCATTATTGTGTAGTAGTACACCGTGGCATGCCTTTGTCGACCAATATTGGTACTGATTGTTCATCGCCATCTTATCATCTATTGAATTAATAAATATTCATAATATACTAATTATTAGGGAACCTAAAATGATCATAATAATAAAGTTGAGAAGCAAACTATAAAAAATGAGTTTATCGCAAATCTCCAAATTTCTTTTTGGACTGCTAATCCAAGGCATTGGGGAGAATTACAAATATTTTGTAACTCAATTTTCTGATATTATTTTATAAGGCAACAGCCATCGAGGATTATGTTTACATGATAATTTATCATAAATTGCCATCAGATTTAATCAACCATGTTTTATTCAAATAATCTAATTGGGCATCGAGTTAATAACAAGATACTTGTGGTCCATTTATTTTTAGTGTTAAATCTTTTATATACGTCTTAAGGAATTAAAAATCATTTGTATTGGCCAGGGCTGAGACAAAACACCTTTTATCTGCTTTGTTTATATGTTTAGTGATCATCATCAACGGGTGGCTTGCTTGTTCCTCTGCTTTTTTGTCCTTGCTCTGACGGTCTTTAAGCCGAGTGATTGGATTTTTTTCTTGACCTTTAAGTAGTCCTACCTCGTGTCTGCATCCTCATCAGTATTCAGTACAGGCAATGTCTTAATGCGTTTGCACCGAGGTATGAATATGGACGAGTTATGCTGTTCCTTCAGCGACTGCCTGCTGAAAATATTCTCGTTCATGGAAGGGGCATGAGCGAGTGTTTCAGGCTCGATCAGCTTTAAGTTGGTCGCTGATAATTTTGTCGGTGCCTCTGGGACAATTCTTTGGCTGTTGCTGACTCCTTTTATCCTTAAGTCTCCAAACTCTGGAGAATTGAAGCCATCGTTTTTGACTGACCAGTGTCCTCTCTCGGGTGATTGGTTCAGGTACTAAATTTTGGGGATGGACAAATGCAATCTGCGACTGCGAAAGGGTTTCTTATGACTGATGGTTGCGTACTCTGTGGGGAGTGGGTTGTCCACTTGCAGTTGGATTAATTTAATCATAATAGGGAGGGTTAATAAATTTACAGGCATGAGAAGGGTAACTTTTCATTGGAGTTCCTTCCTTTTCGGCAAATAGTGTTTCGCGGATGAGACAAATACGCTTACTTATAAACATATAGTTAAAAGA
>Ga0302188_10000547_pt1 | contig 31931 bp, 29 predicted proteins | sample II_Bog_E2_1_FD_198783 | JGI IMG/M metagenome (GOLD analysis project Ga0302188, IMG submission 198783) | Peat permafrost microbial communities from Stordalen Mire near Abisko, Sweden - II_Bog_E2_1 | ecosystem: Environmental > Terrestrial > Soil > Wetlands > Peat | place: Sweden: Abisko...
TGTCTGGAAGGTCTACTTTGGTTAATAATCAGCTAATTGTTTTTACCTTGGTCTTCCATTAATGAGAGGGCGATTATCATCCTGTTCTTCTTCGATTACCGTTACTCGAATGATTACTGATATTCACGAATTAGATCAATCAGTTCATCTTTTGAAGGCGACTACTTTCTGTATAAATCTTTATTAAGGAGTGCCCTCAGTCTTGGCACAGCTTCCAAAATATAAGTATCGTCATTATCCCAAATATTTAAGCGATAGACTACTCCTGCCCAATTATTCATTCTTTCCAATGTACGTAAGATATTTAATCTGAGAAATTAGCGCAGTCTTCCTTGATCTACACTCAAATAGTCATTTAAATGATAAATAATTCGGTCTGGATTGTTCAGATTGTTTTGGATCATCTTGCTGACTTGATCGAGAGTTGGCTCTTAGATTTGCCACTTCGAATACATATTTTAATATAAAAAAAGCTTAAGAAGACTGTTTAAGAGCTAAATAATAATAAAAAAGAAGAGATTATAAGGAAATAGCAAATTATATGCTAAAAGCAAAATGATACGATTTTAGACTAAGATCGAAAGATCAAAATCTCATCTGATCTTCGAGGCAATTATAAAAAGATTAAATCAAAAAACAGTCAGCTCTACGCGTTACACCATAAGGATATCGTAAGAAAAAGTTGATAAATTACAAAATTAAATTATAGGATAAACGAGCTTATGTATTTGATAATAAATGAAAAAGAAAAGATTAATAAGGGTCGTAATGATCTTTATATCTGCTCGGGCAGAATTGTTTATTACTACTTCTATTTGATAGTGGTAATATGACAGTGCACAGTTGGATGAGCAATGCTTCGTCTTCATTTATTTCAATGATGCCCTAAAGGGAAAGGCCTATAATATATTCTCCCTAATTATAGCAAGGATCTTTCACTCATGCATCATGCGCCCAGTGGAAATAAACAGAAAAGGAACCTCCAATAAGCTGAACGACTCAATATAGAATTTCGATTTGACAGTGTACATGCTCATCTGCTCGTGTATTGCGTGCCATCCTGATAACAACTGTTGTTATGTACTTGGAAGGATTAATTAACTTTACTAAATCAGAGTTCTATTGCAGCTCGTTGCATCTCGTTGGTTTAGCAAAAATGTAATTGGCACGTTTCGCTATGAAAATAGGTATTATGGATTAAAATAATATATCAATAATATCCCTCTGAGGGATATTGATTTTCCTCTGAGGGATATTAATTTGCCTCTGAGGGATATTGATTTCCCTCTGAGGGATATTATAGTCCATTTTGATATGATAGTTCATAACTTTATCGGTACATGTATATATAAGTTGTTGCTGCGCAGAGTTATTCTTAAACGATTAATAATATACATCTCGATAGTGATAATAAAAGATAAAAAATGGAATAGAAGCCCATCAGATCTTTCTTTCTTTTTGCGTGATTGTGTTACCGATATTCTGCGAATTGGGCCAATCAATTCATTAAAGTTACAGTTTCGATTGCGGTCTCATACAAGCCTGAAATTTCATAGTGATTAGAAAGTTGAGTAAATCAAAAATTTATTCAATTTAGTGATTGAACATGTATTTTCTTCATTAATTTATTTTTTCCCTTTATTTTTTTTATTTTTCCTAATATCCATCAGTTCCTCGATATCCAAACCATGTTTTGGATGAGCTCCTTTCTGGTACTTTACTTTTCCAATAAGCTTACCCTTTTTATTCATTATTTTACAATAGTCAAATTAAGATTATCTTCTTCTCAATCTCCATATTGTCTTATGTAATGTGCTAATTGTTGGTTAGTGGCCATTGGGTATTTACCTAATACATTAATAAATCTCTTACCTTCGATGAGTATTTGTTGACTAGTTCATTTTGTTCGCTTAAATATTTACTGGCTTTCTTGCACTCAAGTGCACATGTAGGTATGCTGTGAGAAATGTGGGCTACTTTATATTAATTTCACCATAACTATACAGCAACATGTTTCTCTATCTCCCTGTTATTGTCTCGTTTGATTTAGTTATTTGGCTCATGATTTACCATTTGCTTTTTTGATTATTATATGATTTTAGTAAAATATAAATATTACATGATATCAATTATGTCGATCGTGGATATTCAAGAGTTTTAAGATAAGCAAAGATCATTGTCAAAAAATAACTAAACTAAATGCCATAAATCTGTTTGTACGTTAAAAATCAAAATCATTAAATTTTGTGCATATTTTTTCATTAAGAAAATTAATAAAAATCATAAAGGAGGAACATCTATTGAAAGAAGATGAATCTTGAAATCTTAATATATTAAGTTCACCCTTAAAATGAACACATTTTCGATATATTAAATTGTTTCATCATTTTGTATTATTGAGATGGAAGAGGAAGGAAGTGAAGAGGAGGGGGTAGATGAAGAAGTGGAAGCCAAAGACTATTACCGTTACATACAAGAGCAGATTGACGAAAAGTTTCATAGGCTAACGCATGATACCATGGAGGAAATTAAAACTAAATTCAAAAGGAAACAGGATAAAGTCTCCCAATAATAAAATATTACGCTCATTGAACAATAAAGGGATAAAATAGCCATAGAGATGCGTAAGCATATTACCCAATGCTTAAACTCACATTGTCTGCAAGTAGAGGAAATAACTGTTCTCTATCATTTGTTTAAAGGACAAACGCAAAAACATGATCCCATGACCCTGATTGTGAGGCCTAACATTCAAGGACTACCAAAGATAGAAACTGACTGCTTTATAGGTGCATAATTAAATGGCAAAATGTGGTAAACCCATCGTTTAATTGCGGGCCTTTGAGGAAGAAGAAAGTTGCAGACTACAGTAATGATTGAAAAGACTTAATTTAAATTATTGGTATGTTCCTATTAACTTGAGATGATTAGTTACTTGTGATGATAACTTAAGAAAGGAAGATTTGGAGTGAAGAGGAAGACTTATTATTACGAAAGCTATATGAAGAAGGCTAACAGAGTTGGAGTGTCATTGCCAAGAAACTGGGGAATGATTATGGCTTTCCACGAAAGAGTGCTAAACAGTGCCGCGAAAGGTATCCCCCTTATTATGTAGATATGAAAACCATATTTGTGCTGAGGGCGAGCGCGTTGAATGGACCCCATAGGAAGAGCAGAAGTTGATTGAACTTCACAATGAGATGGGTAACAAGTGGTCGCTAATTGCATAACATATCCCTGGAAAGTACCTATGCCACAATACAGATCTGACAACTGCGTTAAAAATCACTTCTACTCCAAACTGCGTAAGATATTACGCAAACTCAATTCAATTATCCACTCTCACCTTCGCCGGGAATACAGACCGATCAACATTGGAACTCTCTATAAAATAGTCGAGGCTACTTAGTAGCGATTCAAGGAAGAGCCTGCATGTGGGTATACTGTCTCAGTGACCTGTCAAGGTAGTTTGAAAATGTATGCAGAGGTTCAAAACCGCATGCTCACAGTCAGCATGTTAAGAGAGGAGGAATTTGATTCTGAGGAGAGACTACAAATATACTCAGACATTGTAAGAGATGTCAGCATTGCAAGCAAACTCTACAAGCGAAAAAGCAAAAAAACTAGAAACTCCGCCATTCAAGCACCTAATGCTCGTAGAAAAAAGAACAGAGAGGCAAACATCATTGTCAAGAACCCCTCGGAACAGGGCTATGATAGCGACCCCTCTTCAGCTTTTTAAGAAAAGGATGGCGAAGAAGGAGAGGAAAACTGCCCAAAAGAAGAAGCACGACCAGATGTGATTGTTGAGGAGCAGCAGGAGGGTATTCGTGGAATGCTTAAAGATGCAGGAATTTTAAAATAAGAACAATCGGGTGCGAATCGTTCAGTCATTCGCTTCTCTTCTCGGTCCTCCTTTAAAAGTTACTCTTAAAATAACAATGTGTAATCAGATAATCCATTCTGTACTTATTAAAAGATATAGTCGATGACAGCTAAATCGAAAAAGGATTTTCAAGACGAAAGGGTAGTTTTTATCGGTACAAAAGTGGGCTGTTTGACGATCCCTCTGAGCGTTCAGATAAGGAGGGTGGTGACTTTACTCTTAATTGATATTCAATCACTATTGGATTGTATTTTATTATAAGATTTGCGTACAAATTATCAAGGGAATATTCTTCACTTCCTGCATAGTTTGATTGAAAAAGTTAGTTAGTTTCATTGATGCGATGAAAGTTAAATAAACGATAATTACTTAGCATGCAAAAAGCATAAAAGGGTGGCAAGGAGCAAAAGCCAGTGATTCCTAAAGGGCGCGTTGCATACGAAGTCGGTGGCACTCCCTTTGTGATCGACAGCAAATACTAAATCATAAAGCAAGTTGGCTCTGGTGCCTATGGAGTTGTAGCCTCAGCCCTCGATCGTTAGAGAAACAAAAAAGTGGCTATCAAGAAAGTAACAATTTTACCATTAAGGTTATAAACGCTTTCTAGGACCTCATTGATGCTAAGCGCATTGTTCGTGAAATTAAACTGCTGAGTACGTTCACTTTCATACAGAATTTTTCAAACATGACAACATAATAGGACTCGTAGACATACTACGACCTGAAAGTAAGACTGGTTATACGGACATCTACATAATCACCTAACTTATGGAGACCGATTTGCACCGAGTAATATACTCGAGGCAGGAATTAACTGACGATCATATTCAATATTTTATCTACCAAGTTCTAAGAGGCTTGCTATTTATGCACTCAGCCAACGTTATCCATCGTGATCTCAAGCCCAGCAATCTCCTACTTGTAAATATTACCTCATCTAGAATAAGAGCTGCGATTTACAGATATGCGACCTTGGACTCGCCCGTGGCTATGTTTAAGAGTAGGAGGAAAAAACTGAATACGTTGTCACACGCTGGTATCGTGCGCCTGAGGTTATCCTCAATGCAAGTGAGTATACTAAGGCAGTTGATGTTTGGTCGGTGGGATGCATCTTGGCTGAATTGTTTGGCCGCCAACCTTTGTTTCCTGGAGAAGACTTTCTTGACCAAGTGCAGCGAATCATTTCAGTCCTAGGAACGCCGTCTTCCGACGATATGAAGTATATAGGTACCATACTTTTTACTCAGGCAATGATAACGCTATTAAATACATAAAATCGCTTCCAAAACGATCGAGGCAAAGCTGGTAGAAATTATTTCCCAACATAAAACCGACGGCTGCAGACCTGCTTTCTAAAATGCTGACTTTTAATCCTGACAAAAGATATACTGCGGAAGAGTGTTTAGCGCATCCCTACTTCGATGGACTGCATGATTAGGAACAGGAGATAATTAGTAAAAAAATGTTTGAATGGGGCTGGGACAGCTTCAAGCCAACCAAAGACCTCTTACAGACTATGGTATATGAAGAAAGCCTAACTTTTCATCCTGAAACAGTTTCATAAGTTCCTAAAAAACCAAAGAGAGACTTGAAATAGTTCGCATACGGATCTAAGTACAAGTTCTATCAATGATTTTGATCTGCTGATTCATCCTCTTATTATTCGATTAAAAATAGTTTGTTTTGATGGATATTCTACGCAGTATAAAGAATATATGTCAATAATTTAAAGTTGAACCAGTGATTTAGTTATAGTAGAATGGATCAAATTAATTATTATATAAAATATTTTTGTCTCTATGCATTAGCATTTTTTAAGTTGAGGAGTATGAATCAATTTATATCAATTATAGTCAGATCCATCAAGCAAATTTAACTTATTATGATAAATGAATGCACTATATTATTATAAGTTAATATACAAGTAAATGAAGCTGATTTGTCCCGCCAAATACACAATCTTCATAATCAAAGCACTAATGCTCTTTTACCTATCTGAACTCCATTCTATATATATGAGAGTTGCTAATTTGATAGGTGCTTCATTATGGTATTATAATAATAGTCGTTATGCATCAAAAATAAAATCAAGCCAGAGGCCGCAAGCGAAAAGAGGTGCCAGGAATGGCCACCATCACTGGCGACGTCTCGCACATCCTTAGGGCCATTAACTTCAACACCCTTTGGAAGAACAGCTCAGCAAAGCTCAACAAAACTCTCACTAATAATAAAACCACTTCTAAGAATCAGAAGAAGAATGCCATGACCGAGGAAGACATCGATAAACTTTTCAATCGCTCCAAGTCCAAAAATAAAACAGAAGCGCAACCATTGTAAAACTGGATGCAGTATCGACCCCCGCGTGATTTTACCATTGTAAAATTTCTCAAGGTAGATGAGCCTAGTGATAAATTGCTAAATGGACTGCCTTGCTAAACTTAACTAGAAGAAGATTGCATAAATGAGTTGTTTATGGGGGAAGAGGAGGACTATGATTTGACAGCCAAATTTAAGGAGGAGTATACTGTAGGCAAGATTGTAGGAGAGGGGGCATACGCCTCTGTTAGAGTTGCTATTTACAAGCCTGAAAACAAAAAGGTAGCTATCAAAGTATATGAAAAGGGAAAGATTCGTGATCCACAGCGAAAGAAGTCAGTGCGACGTTAAATTAAGATCTTACAGATGTTGGATCACCCCAGCATCGTAAAAATCTTAAATGTGGTATAAACAAACAATCATCTCAATATAGTTATGGAATATCTTGACGGTACTGGGCTCAACAATTTCTTGCGCAATCAGCCAAATCATCGCGCATCATAAACAGATGCTAAAACCATTTTACGTGCACTTGCAGAAGGACTCTCTTATCTACACTAGAGACAGATATCTCACCGTGACATCAAATTATAGAATGTGATCCTTGATGAAAACTTATCCCCAAAAGTCATAGATTTTGGGTTTAGCACATGCATTGAAAAGGGTAGAAAAGTAAAGATCTTCTGCGGAACTCCTAGCTACATGGCTCCAGAAATTGTGCAGAAGAAAGAGTATCGGGGAGAGCCAGCAGATGTGTGGGCCTTAGGAGTTCTTGCTTTCGTTACTCTTACTGGAATTTTTCCCTTTCGCGGAGCAACAGATCAGGAACTTTACAGAAAAATTAATTCTGCCGACTATCCTCGTCACTAACTTTCGTTCTCGAAGGAAATAAGTGATTTGATAGGGCGAATGCTACGAATCAACCCCGATGAGCGTATCACAGCTGCTGAGGTACCGTTGAAGTTAAATAGATTCTTTTACATCCCTGGTTGAAGAGTAGTACTAACATGAAAAAGCAAAAGAAACCTACTTAAATATCATAATGTCGCAAACTTACCACGACTTCCAGTCACAAATCTAGAGAGAAGGAACAAACTACTTTCAATATCACCAGCAATGTTCGCAAGCTTACTGAAACATGTCAAGAAAATCATCTCAAACTAGAACTTAAATTGATACGACAATCGCCCGTTAAGATCAATAGCACTTATACACAGCGTGGCACAAAGAAAGATGCCAAGGAAGGGACAGGCCGGACAATGGCAAAAAGAGAGGCATAGAAGGTGAAGGGAGCAGGGAAGGGTAAAGTGTTATAATTGCTGAAAATGGGGCTGCGCCGACCTCCACCTTAGGATAAGTCAAAACCTAAATCACGGCGTTTTTGATATTTGGTGCATGTGTAAACCTTCACTGGTTAGTTTGATTATATATATTCAAATGTAGGGTGCCATTATAAAATAGCTGACAAGGCTTCCCACCCTCAACACTCCACTCGCAGATTATATTAAACGGTTAATCCAAACCCCCTTCGATCACTTCTCCCTCCCCACTCTCAAGACCATCGCTTTTACGCTGATCGGAACCACGTGCCAGACTCGTAATCTACTGCACTATCGTCATCTTTAATAGCGCAACAATAGTTAAAAATGTCTGATACTTATTGGTGACCTGCTTTCCAAAATGCTGAAGTATCATATCTGTGATTCAGGGAGCGGAAATAGTTATTAGAGTACGTCGTACATGAATTTACTTCTCATATTATGCAACATCCGAGTTGTTACATCAGCTACGCTTTCTTTTATCAGTTGATAAGCAAAGAGGATAGGATAAGAGATGTATTGTCAATAGAACGCATGCGAAAAGTATTGCAGAAGATAGCATCGTGTTTTGAATAAGCGGGGGAGATCAAATTTATACGCGAAATAGCTGGTGAAAGGCTACCGGACTGGTAGCAAGCTCGCACTAATTTGGAGGCTTACCTTGCTAAAAAATATAAGCCACTGAAACATCAGGAGAGATATGAATAAGTCAGCATCAGCCAGTCCAAAATACCTCCTCTAATATTGCCTCTCTCCAAGTCAATCAACTCATCCAGGTATTCTGCGATATCGCGAGAGGAAAGAACGAAGGGGCTTTAGTAATTAAAGCAATTGGCTAGTGCAATGGGAGAAGGATTCATTGCTGTGGAGCTAGGATGCCTATTAGCTCACAAGCGTACTCAGCAAGTTCAATAATTTTCAGACAATTCAGACTATCGCAACAAATGCTTGGAAAAGATATAAACTGATAGAGTATTTTCCTCACGACTGTCGATGATGGAAAATTCCTGTAATTAAAATCGATCGGGACAGGAAAAGCAAATGGAAGAAACCAACCGGAAGTATTATCGAAAAGCTCTTACCATACACGCTAATATTATTAATCTTTCCCTATAATTGGAGTTGCAAAGCAAACTATATGACCCGACAATCATTAGCGCATACTTTAACGATTTTCTGTAATTGTCTTAAGTGGGTGTAGTGGACAGCTGGGATGGAGAACAGATCTAATCTGGAGAGTACTTTAGCAACATTAAAATTGAAGTCATGACCATCAGCACTATTCTCAGTCTATGGGGAGAGCGTATTAGCTTTATTACTGAGAAAAAACATCTGCGTATGCTATGGAATCGAAATAAAAAGAGCAGTGCTTACTTCTATCAATAGGAACAAGTTGCGAAGACAATTGTTGATTAGACTTTTCTCAGGGATGTTACTGCTACCCGATATGAACATCTCAAGATGATGCCTGGATCTTTAAAAAACAGCAAAAAAGGAGAAAAGTTCGAGTCTGACGCAGTAATTTGCTAAATCAGCGATAGACTAAACCAATTATTTAGTTTATGTGACATGAACAATAGCAGATTTTATAAATACGAAGTCAATCTGTTGGCTGTGCTTGCCAGCTATTTGCATCATTCCTTTTCCAGTACAGTCCAATATCTCTCAATTGACATCCTCTTCCCTTTTCTGTTGCTAATAAAACGACAAATCATTTAACTATCTCACCCATTCCTCTAAAACGTCGAGCAATAAAAAACTTTGCAATCTTTTCGGCGTTTCAGTAAAAAATAAAAAGGGGAAGGCTTTATACGAAGCAGCAAGCAGGAGAAGCCTCTGATGATCACTTACCCAGAACTAATGTGTAACTTTCTGTTGGTCATATCTGGGATGATGTCCAATCAAAAACATGTATAAAAATTAATTTCAACAGTCTTTCTAAAGAATATGTATTTCATGTAAACATTGGAAAAATATATGAAATACTTGTTCGAAAATGATCTCAGCAAATAAATTAAGAAAGTTCTTGGGTTTTATCGACGATGTCTAGAGGTCTATAATCAAAGAAAATTACGCTATCAGGAGAGCAAATCAATAAAAATTCTATTCAATCACCTCTCAGTCTATTTTTACCCGAAAGTGGGCTGCATCGCGAACAAGATTTAGGAAAAACAGCATTTAATTTCAGCTTCCCCAGACACCAACGATGGCAGTCTCGAAGGGCACTACTTCTTGCATGAACTTCTAGAATTCATCAAGGATATTTATTATTATTGCCAAGATGATCTTTCAGATAATCTTTTGGAAGAGGATGTGGCTTCTTTCTATATAAAGTATAGTCTTGTAAATTTTATAAAACTCTACTCTTCATTGACAGTAAGTGAGTTAGTAGGTCTGCAGTAGGGATGTGAGCTGACGACTAAGGAGTCGCCTCATGTCAGCTACCACCCTAACATCAACACCGTCTACATGATAGATTTTGTCAGAATACTCACCAGCATTAGCATTAACCGTACTAATGAGATTAGTAAAAAAATTAAACAATACCGTATTCTTTAGTTTTTTATACGCTAATTCGAACTCGAGTTTTAGGTGGCTTAAAATATATAAAAATATATAAAAAAAGTAGTCCGAAGCAAAGATGTTCCGCAAAAGATAAAAAATCCAATCAGTTCATCAAAGGATTCAGGAAAACAACCCAAAATACCATCCCTCAACTTGAAATCTTAAAAATTTAAGGCAAAGACAAGCGAAGATCAGCGTAATGATGAAAAGAGTGATAGCAAGCCGAAGAAACAGATGATGATTCCAAGTTTAAAGTTGCCGACTCGCAGTGACACATAAGGAAAATAGCCCAAAGGAGTCATGGACTCTCTTCTCGGAGAGATAAGATAGAAACCCAACAAAGGAGGGGGAAATTAATTTTCACTGCAGCTCACAAAATTAAATCTAGACAAGAATGGCGACCGTAACAACCCTGCCAAATCTTCAGAGCGTAATCTGATATACAGTTCCTAGCGTAAGATTCGCAAAATATATTCTAACAAAACATTGCACTCTGAGGCCATTCTCCTGGTTCTATCTCTTCTCCTCAACAAAGGATTATTGGACCCAGAATACTGCGATCAGTTTCCTGTGACTCATGGAAAAATCAATGTGCTTTACGTGCTGCATCATCACCTTAACGAATAATGTAACCGTTCGGTAATTCCTATTTTGGCAGAAGCAGTGGGTAAAATAAAGCCTTACCTCTGTGGACAGCGATTGCTAAAACTACTTTCCACAAGTTTTACAGATTTAAATCACTACCGCAATTGGCAAAAAATAAACTCCGGGGCTTATGGAGTCATTTATAGTTGCGCCACCAATCTAGAAGAGCCTCGTGAAGTCGCTATCAAAGAGATGAACTTTCCCAAAAGTGTATACTAGCGGTGTGTTTTGCATGACATCTTCACTGAAATCAGCTGCCTCTAAAATTTTCGACTTGATGATCGCATTTCGACCATGTATAATTATGGAGTGGTCGGCAATAACTATGTGATTGTAATGAAACGCTATGATTGTTCTCTGAGAGATTGGGTGTTGGATCACAAGGATCAGTTAAATGTTAAAGTGCACACAATCCTCAAGATATACTGGGAAGTTCTAAATATAATTTTGCTTTTACACGAAAAATCAGTCACCCATTATGATATCAAGGCAGATAACATCCTACTGCAATTGGATGAGAAGGGAGATCCGGTGAAAATAGTACTTGGCGATTTTGGTTAATGCCGCATTTTCGACCAGTCGAAGGAAGAACTTGACATGAAATCGAGAGGCACTTAGTGCATAAAATCACCGTAAATGTTGACACTAGCTCTACATTTAAAAAAAGAAGCAGACAACTATGACAGGCGCAAGAAAATTGGCACAACTCGAGCCTCCGATATCTGGTCGATGGGTTGCCTCTTCTATGAGATGCTAACAGGAGAATTTCTTTATCATCGTGCAGATTGGGTCAATTTCTATGTTCAGGTTACAAGTCCAACAGAAGACATCCTTAATGTTCAAAGCCTGCAAAGGTTATAACATTTCAACAATTACTCTAATCTTGTGGAATATTTACGCTCCTGCCTTGTGAGAGACCCGCAACATCGCCCTTAAATTAAAAGCGCAATGCAAAAATTCAAAGAATTATTTGGTGATATGCGCTAAGCCCCATCAATGAGCACATCTCCATTAGTCGTGCAAAAAGATGTTGAGAATCTGGTGAACAAGTATATGCAAGAGATGAGTAAGCAGGAGTAAAATGGAAGAGGAGAGCAGGAGGCTGTAGTAAGTGAAAGATCAAGGGAACAAGGAATGAGAGGAAAAAGATTTGTTGCTAGTTATAACCATTCCAGAAGTAACAAGTTTATGCGCATCATGGAGGATATCTTTTTTTGCGAGAACATCAACCTCCAGGATGGTGGGTACCAGAAGATGAAGGAACTTAAAATCACGCATGTAGTGACCACACAAACCCATCCGCTTCTCCTCAACTTTAACACCCTTCAAATCGCTTTTTCAAACCTCAACCTAGCTAGTCTGGCATTCCGACTGTCACCAAGAATATCAGACCTTTTGCGCGAAGTATTGCTGCTAAAAGGAAGATTGCTGTTTATTAACGACTCTTCTAATTACGCTACAAATCTGTTAATTTATACTCTTAGTTACTGGTTTAGATGCTCGGTTTACTAAACTTGGTGTCTAATTAATACTCAGATTCTACTTTTTCCCGCATTTACTTCTGATCTGCAAGCTCTTTCCTCGGCCTTACGCATCCTCAACGATGTGGAACAACGTGTATAGGAATTACCTAAACTTCAGTGTATTTGTGGCAGTGTTACCTTTATCCTCAAGGAATTAAATCGAACCAAGAAGCGAAATGACATCAATTGTCGTTGCAAAAGGAAAAAAAATAATTAATTTGGAAGTTTGGTCAATGGGCCTGAATGTGTGTCAACAGGTTGCCAGCCGTACTTGGATTTCGTGAAAAAGAGATATAGTATTTCATGGGAGTCAATAAAGTGGGCATCCATGAATCCATCAAGCCTTTTGACTTCTGCCTTTAGCAGTGGTATCACAAGTATAATTTAGGTAAATCAAATGACTCTTTTAAAGCGCAAATCCTATTGAACTCGGCCGAACCTTTCGTGAATATGGTGTAAGTGGGATCAAGCGTTAAAACGTGTAAAGTATATGCTTGCCGTGTGTGCGAAATGCTTATGTTTGCCACCACTTAAAGTCGCGAGGAGGTATTATTAGTGATGAATAATATGCTAAGAAGAATTAGGCAAGGCATCATGATTCCCAATGCCCAGGAGAGCTTCGCCAAGAAGACCCCTGCCCTCAGTTATTACACTCTTACAAAACTTCATATGACAAAGTCCCCGGATTAATGATTCTACAATATTTTTCTTACCCCAGCCAAGTTAAAGATTTACTGTTTGTATGCGAAATTAGATGATAGCCATTGAACGATTAGTTAAGGCCTGCATATTGTTATAGATTGGTTGGGGTTATAGCTCAGTTGGTAGAGCGCTTGATTTGCATTCAAGAGGCCTGGGGTTCGACTCCCCATAACTCCATATTTTTAATTTATTGTCACAAATTACCAGACATTATAAGTATAAAGAAATAAATCAACTTAAAAATCAATGCGCACTCTTATGTTATTTTTAATACAATTCAGGAATATCTTTATTATTAGTTCGTTTGATATATTTGTATTTTGCTCCTTAAAGGCTATTGTAATTTTCTAAATTATTTTCCCCATAGAAGTGAAAGAATTTTATATCTTGATAATTTGGGTCAATATCTATTTGATCATCCCGTTCATTAAATATCATATTCAATGATCATCAAGTTTAGCAAGATATGAACAAAAGAATAAACATTAAAGAATTCAATTTAATAGAAGATCACAAATCCATGGTGTCCCTTTGCATTTTGCGAGGTAAATCGATGCCATAAGCCCTTTCACTGCCTTCTTACACAAAAAAATATGACACTAATGTTCCGGGGAAGCCACCCCAGAAGGTTACAAATCGACCAAAAGTGTTCTTGCTTCCTTGCGCTTTCATACCTGCGTAAGCAACATTGCTGAGGACATTGAACATGGATAGGCCTACCTTGGTGCCACCAACGAATGAGCTTTCTCTACGATCTGCATCCGACATTAATAAAATATATGATATAGAAAGGTCATTTTTAAAATTATTCGTCGATAGCGTACTCTTCCACTTTACCTTCACTGCCTTCGCGACTGACCTTTTCTTCCTCATACTATTCGGCATATCTTTCCTATTCAATTTCTTATTTTTTATTCAATGTGGACTATTTCTGTTTTTCAGCAGCTTCCTTTAGTTTTGTGATACTTTAGTCGACCAAAATTTCAACATGAGTACTATCTTTTTTCTTATTGTCTTATTCTTCTTCCTATTGATAGGCTTCTTCTTCGTCTCTGTGGTCTAGAGTTATCTTTCTGGCCAGATGCGAGCGTGATTCCTCGTACTCCTCGTCCTCCTAATGTACAATCTGCTCTTGTTCGACTTAAAACTTGTTCTTCTTGACAGAGAGATTACTACTACCTGGCTGCGCAGTTATTTGTGGCATATAGAATATTTCGAACATAGCATAAAAATTGAGATGGTCCATGTCCAAGCTTTCCAAGATAATTTGTGTGATGATAAAGTCAATGTAGTCTTGCTCCAATTCTATTTCATGGAAGAATTCGAGAAAAGAATTTTCAGAAATGGTGCCTTCTCCATTGCGTTTCGCAGTTAAAGCTGAAAGAATTTGTTGGTAGTAGGTAGTAATGAGTTCAGCCACCTGAATAAACATTTCCTCCTCTTTCTACTGGCTTAGAATTTCATATTTAGGCAAAAGTCGTAGATAGGCCTATATAAGATTGCGTTTTGTAATAGACTTGGTGTCTTCAATCTTGACTTTTTCGCCCACACCGTAGACCAAAAATACAACTAATACTTATAGATAACGGTTGCTGACAATACAGAAGGGTTATACAAAAAGACTTTCCATCAGTTAACGCACTGTCATTTCTTTATTAAGCTACTATTCGTTAAGAGCAGTCTCGCAGTTTATTAGATATTTTTGTGATTCTTCATGAGTGAGGCGATGAGCCTTAAACCTCAATAAAAGGAATCGACGAAGTTCCACCACCTATGAATCTTTTACTGGTTCGACTTCGACTGAACCTGGCATAGCTACCACCTATGCTTTTCCTTTCTTTTCAATTTGCGCCTCTAGAACCTTACATTTTTCAGATAATTCCTTTTTCTATTTTTATAATTTTAAGCACTGCTAGCATGCATTTTATGTTTTTTGAGTTTGTTTTGTGACTGACTTTCCTTACCTGTTAAGACTAGCAAGAATAGGTTTGCCTTTTTGCTCAATGGAAGGACGTTTCAGTTACAACTTTGGCCCCTTTGGCGTGGCAAAACTTGTAGAAGATGAAGGGATGTTAGTACTAGTTTTTAGCTGACTTTTCAAATTTTATATTTCGCAATCCTTCTCATTAATGGTCTTTCTAGCATTTAGTAAGGCTCTATTTAAATTTTTCTCGCTTTAAATAATTTTCCCTATTTTTCCAGAACTCTACTCTATTTTTTTATATTTTTCGACTAAGTCAGCATTTTCCCGGGATAGCTGGGCATTTTTTTATGATAAACTGTGAATGCGATGTTCTAATGCACTCAGTCCTTGAGAATTACTATTTTAAAGAAAGTCTACGTTTTGAGGAAAGTCCTTCGATTTTGTTCCTCTTAAAGAGCCAAACGCAAACGAATAGATTCTTCAGCCAAATGATCTCTTTCATTTTACAGCTCCTTTAAACTTGTAAACTTCACTGCAGACTTAATACTCAAATTTTATTTTTTCAAATCTTAAATTTCTTTTCTCAACCCTCGAATAATAGCCCGCATGGTAGAGTCTGCAGGTTTCATTCTATCGCGTGAATTACTACTAAAAGCAGTAGTTGGCTTAAGTTGCGACTCTTCATTTTAGATAGTCTTTTGGAGTCGCTCATTTTCTTTTTCCAAAACAGTCACCCTCGTCTTTAGTTTAATGTTTTCGCCTGAGAGCATGTTGTTACGTTCTGAATGAGGGAGAAAGTACGCTTTAAGAGGATATTATCGTGCTGACGAACCTCCTTTTCGACGAAGTTACAAATTGGTTTGGGTTACAGACTGCCGAAGGGCTTGATTAGGAGTTTTCGCCTAACATGATGGAATAAATACTTATCCTTCTGGAGTTCTGGTAAGGGTGGATTTGAAGAAGACTTTAAAGATGGTGCAGATTCTATATCCTCATCATCTGTATGCGACTTGAAATTTCCTTTCAGATCCAGCTTGCGTTTATAACTTATCCCATTCTCGCGGTCCTGAATCAAATTTGATTTACCACGACTTTCGTTGGCTCCCCTATATTAGTATCGGTCATTTAAATTACAGTATTATAAGTTAACAGCATCAATCATCCTCCTCCGAATTTTAAACATATCCTTACGACTCTGCTAGAACTTCCTTTGACAACATTAGAGCCAATACAGCATTTTGCAGTTCTTAAAATCGTTGAAGGCGTTATTTAAGTTCGAAAGTTACTTCTTACTGGGTTAAATTGACTTGTTCTACTTCAATGCCAAACTTTTAGTGTACTAAATCTTCGAGGTAAGCCTGCAAGAAAGTGGGGACAGACTCCTGTTCGTCTTCAGATATTAGATGAAGATTGGCAACTGCATCTCCCATGTGCTCACCATCTACTTCCAAACTATGAATTTGATAGTCAACAATATCCAATATAGTCTCAGGACTAACTGATTTCTCATAAAGTGGAAGTTTCTCCCTGAATAAAAACGATTTTTACTTGAGCTGTTCTTTAATTTGTAAAGACCAGTCTTTGATCCAATCAGCTAAACCAGTGTCAGTTTGACACAGGTGGTAGTCGATTGAATCCGTGATGACAGCGTAGTCCAGATTCAAAAATACTACAAAGTCCTTCTGCGCTTTTTAGATAAGATATTGAATTTGCTCTTCGAATGTGCAAACAAAGCGATAATATGTTTCTAACTCTCCGGATTCTGTTCCCAAACGAACCTTAAGAGAGCTAAATATGCTACGGCGAGCTTGACGATTTATGGCGTATATGCTCTCTAGTTACTGCTTGTCAATGATCATGGGGGTTAACTAAAATAATCTTTGGAGAGTATCAGCAGAAAGCACATGAGGTGCGCTTGTAACATACTTGATCTGTATTAAGAGGGATATACTTAAAACTCTTCGGCCTTACGAGTAAGTAATGCTTGAAGACGACTCAGACTATCCAACTCCCGATGTATCTCGCTTTCTTCAGCCAACTGTTTGGAAATCTCCTCGCAATGAACCTTCTTCTAATTTTCTGCCTTTCCCATAATTCTGAATATGCCTACCAAGGCTACTACTGATAATATGGTCATTGTGAGAATGAATCCTCTATCACTCAGTATACTCTCCATTTTCAATTATAGAGAAGAATAAAAAATCATCTGCGATGCACGTTGATCAATTAATTAATCTACAATTCTGGCGGAAATGATGGTAGTTCGGACTAACTGCTGTTTTAACGTGATCGTGAGAAAGAAAAGTAGTTGTTGAGATTTTACCTTTCAGTTGAAAGGCTGTTTTGAAAAGATTACACCTCTTTCTATTTGATAGTCTCTGCTGGCTCAATACTGTTTTCAATTGTTTTCTACTCGCAACGAGATTGCAATATCTTTGCAGAGGTTCTGTTCATTAATTTTTCGGATGACTTTCTATGATTTTGTATTTTTTGTTCTCTAAGTTTTGCTATTTAATTTTGCTTAAAAGCCAGCAACTGTTCTAATTCGTTTCTTTGTGTCTACAGATCTTGATTTCTGGTTTTGAGAAACTAATTTTAATATTGAAATTTTAATCTATTTTCTTTTTATAGATCTACTTTTTTTTGCAACTCTTGCATTTCATCAAAGGTTTAATGAGTAACTGCAGCCCTAGAGTTATTGAGTTTATTCTTGCCTTTTAGGAAGTTCAATTATTGAACCGTCATTTCTTGATTTTCGTTCATCCTCAAAATGGTGAGATTTAGGGACTACAGGCGAGTCAAGTAGTCTTTTTATTTCTATTACCATTATCGTTAGTGCTCTAACCATGCTCTTTATTTATTAGACCACTAGATTTACTTCAAATTCACATCTTATTCATTGGTAACTTCTGTTTTGGTTGGTCGATTTGATTATTTTTCCTATGCAAGAGTTCTTGTATGCTGATGATCGTGAAACCTATCTGTGTCCCTGTACCTTTCTGAGTCTCTAAACTTGAGTTAAACTAAATGTATCGATTTTTACGTTCCTCAATTTCAGTTTCCTTCTATTTGTAGCTCTTGAATAGTTCAGTGTACAGTTCCTGAAGTTTGATAAATTGGGTATGTTGATTTTCCAATCCTTCCTCCAGCTTCATCAACTTGTCAACATAAATGTCCTCTCTCTCACGAAGCTATTGGTTGGTCTTCTTCAACAAAATAATCTACTTTTCCCGCACTCTTTCGATTTGATGATTGCTCTTATTTTCCGAATTTAAAACTTATGGCTGATTTTTGTATGATTGGATGGGGTAGTAGATGTGAGACTTGCTATTGATGACTGGGTGAGCCTAGATGTCCTTTAGTTTGGTTATTGTGGTCATTCGTTAGATGGCTGTTTCCTATTATTATATAATTAATCAATGATACCTCTACAGAAGCAAAGATTCATGTCTGGCGATATTCAACTTGAATCAGATAGTGATAGCGACGAAGATCAATAATAAAGTTAAAGCATAATTAAAAATGCACCGGAGACCAGACATAAGTCTGCATGTTGTAATATCATCAAGCTAATCCTTTTTATTTTTTTAGTAGCAGCTGCAATTTTATATTTCTTTTGCAGTCTCGGAAGCAAGATAAATATTAACTGTGGCGTTGATGATCCTGCTGAATTAGGCAGCAAATAATAAGTATTAAGCTTGAAAAATAATTAGCATTTTGAAACTAACTAAAATTTCAAAGACTGGCTTGAATCAACGCAGATTCAAAAATCTCCTGATTAGTAGCATCTTATCAAATAATAAAATAGTTTTAAAAATAAAGATATTGATGGATTAAGCTAATCATCACAAAACCTGTAGTTGGCAAATTTGACACCTATCCTTTAAAAATAAAATACTTCATTTCTGGCCAACAACTTAGAAACAGGTAACATGCACTGGTTTAAAAATAGGGAAGTTAGATGCATCCCCGACAGAATAATAAACAGCGCAGCTCAGTTATAAGCTAATGGATTATATTCTCAGCAGACAGCTTATCACTAAATTAACATTCTTGCTGAGAAAGTATCTATTCCAGCAGACAATATCTACCAATGGGAGGGTGTTCGTCAATTTATAGTTAATATCACAAGAATCATTAATAATTCAATTATCGCCTTCGATCATCCTTCCACGATCGTACTGATTATTTCAGCAAAATATTCTAAACACGGATTATTTGTATCTGATCGTACAAATAAACAACTGCTTTAACAAAATTTGATTCTAAATGATGTATTTCCTTTGGCCAATTTTGCATCACATGATAAAATTCTTGAAGGAAATGGCTTTCACATTCTCATAACTGACTCAGTATAAACTATATAAGAAATTTTAATAAAGAAAAAGAAAAATATCATCATTTTGTTGTAAATAGTCCAACCTTATTTGTTCGATTCGTCCATGCTGAGAAAGCTTAAAATATACCAATTTTCGAATGATCAAGAGTGCAATGCAAGATAAATAAGTCTTCTTGAATCTGCAACTTGGAGAATAGATGAAAAAAGCTGGTTAGTAGTTGGCTGGTATGTCTTTTTAAATGAATAACAAAATCTACCATAAGTTTACATTTATAAGAACTATGAGCAAAATCAGTTACATAAGAAAATTAGATATTGTAGTAAACCATTTGATTTTTAACAGGAATAATATTAAATGGAAAATGGATACATTCTTTCGCATTTACCTTGTTAGCTTTTGCTTTTAAGATAACGAAATTCAACGATTGATTACACGTAGTTGGACGAGATAAATATTTGGTTGCACAACAATGTGCCAAATAAGCCTGTTTTATTTAGCTCTGGGTCTTTTGCATATGGATTATTGATTGCAGCTATTCTGCCTTAAAATATACCGATGATAGTAGCGTCATAATATCCTGAATACAAACTTCTGCGTAAAAATTTAGTGTTGAATAATCTTTAAAGTAGTGTAATATTTTAGTAAATGTCCTAATAAAATGTTAATTGTGATATAATTTTCACAACTGATTAATAGTTGCAGGCTACCTTTCCATAAAAGGCTGTCTACTTATTTAATTCGATCTCATGACACTCATATTTTATATTCATATTAGACTCCAATCAACTCAAAATATATATTTCATCAGCTGGAGTAATAATAAACAAAAATATATCATTATTCGCATTGATCAGCAATTCTTTTTTTATATTCCATGATTTTAATTGTAGGCTGCCAACAGAAATTAATTCAGACATTTTTATGATTTCTTTTTATAGTTCGGCAGTACTTGCAAATTTAGTTTAGGCACAGCTATTCTTGAAATATTGGCTTTTTCTGCAACATTTTGCAAATTTGGTTTACTCTTTTGATGAAACTTTTCTGATTTTAAGCATAGAATATTTTTGGCTGTAGTGTTGATCGAAATATTTTTTGCCTCCATTTAATTTTTATTGTTGATTTATTTTTCCCCAGTATTATCGATATTAACTATTTTTTCTCTTAGTATCTATATATTATAGGTAAGTACTCGATTTTCTTGCAACACAAAAGCAAGCCTCGCCTCTAAAGCCTTTAATTTATTTTTAGCAGAGTCAATCTCAATCTAATTTTTGCTACTCATACTTCTATTTATGTTTATCTTTGAATTATTTATATTCGGCTTAGGTCTGCCAGCATACAGTATCTTTGAAAAACTATTGCATCGCACCTTACTTTTTGCTTCAGGTTCGTATCCCTCTGTCTTTAGCTGTATCTTCGATGGAGAAGGATTTTGTGAGTGATCTTTCTCCATTTTCGCTTTCCTCAAAACAGTCGAAAAATATTCGATGTAGACGGGTTCTTCCATAAGCAATTATAATAAATTTTTGAGTGCGTTCTTATATGCTTCTTTATCTGTACGTCCGTAGCCGGTGGCTTTGGCAACATCAAGAGACCATACTGCTTCAAAGCACTTGTAAGATATTTCTTTGTGAGATTTTTCGTATCTAAGGCTATATGCTTGGATGAAGTCAATAAAGATGCCTATGAGCTCCGGATCCTTTAAATATTGAATAGCAGCTTTCGCAGACATAATGCTATCTATGATCGTTAAGTACGATTTGAATTATGAAAATATGAAATATGTTAGTGATAGAAATATCAATAGTGATATGAGCAAAACAATGTAAAATTATAAACAATGAAATCTACGAATCATTAATGAATATCTTATTTATTATTAGAAATTGATAGATTTATTATTGATTGATTATGGATTCTTCTCATCATTCTGATTTGATATTTCTTGGTTTCAATTCTCCCTCTTTTATTTTTCTTAAGATCTCTTCTTTTTGATCGTTGTCCATTAACTGTGGGGATGAATTCTCTTAAGTGATGTATCCGGGGATGGGGAAGTTGTACATCATAACATCATCAAAAGTCTCGTGATGGGTATAGAACACCATCACAACAAGATTTGCTCCCTTGACCAAAGGAGGGGAGAAAGATGTGCAAGTTTGCTCGATTGTGAGCTCATCGCCCTTATTGAAATTTCCTGGTAGGGGCGCAGCTAAAATACAATTTCCCTGAATTGTATCATCGGGATTGGAGTAAATGTAATAAACATCATCTGTGCCAGCCCATTTGCAATTTTTTTTAAGTTTAAATGTGGTAGTCCACTTGAATGGCAAGGGATCATTGATCACATCGCAGTCAGTGACTGTTCCAATGACACTGCCTCCAACTTAGACGCATCGTATTGGATAACTGATCTAAGCAGAAAGAGCCACTACAGCAAGAATGAAGCAAAGGATAATGTTCATTTTGTAATGTTATAAATATAGGATATTATCTTTAATGCAAATATAGCATAGTAAAGCTTTAATTTAATTAAACTGAGCTATTGAAATCTGTATTGTTAACTTTGTTCTAAATTAAACAGAATATTTTGAATTAGATAAGCAATATTTCAAGTATATATCTGATATAATCCCTCAAAAGATTTACAAAGAGATAACTCTTTTTAAATTTATAATTTGATTAACATCTTCATCATTGAGATTCAATATCAATATATCTAGTTCTTTAATAAAAAAATCATGACTTCAATGTTGTGGATATTCATTTCTATCTTTCAATATCACTCGTTTCTATAAAAAGTAAATCTTCTTCGTTTCTAAATTTTTTTACTTTATAAAAAATTAAGTGTTTCTTCATATAATATTTATTGTTGATCAATGGCGCAAGAAAAGTTAGTCTTGACTTCTCTTGGAACCTACATCTACGATTTGGTCAAATATTAAGCCAGCAGACTTTACAATAGAGGTAAAACTTTGCTTATTTTAGGCTATGGAGTCATCATTTCTTTGATCACCTTTTCATTTTATTTCACCTACTACACCGACATTTGGGCATATTATTGGCCTTCCCTCCTCGCTCAAATGGATGGTAGTTATAAAGGGATTCAGAAATACCTCTTTTCATGTTGGTCATATTTTCTCTCAACACCATTATCTCACTCGTCTATTCTTTAGTAATGTATGTAATCTATACTCAAAAATTTGCTTTTCTGGAGCAGTATCGCATCAGCAAGTAGTTATGGCCTTGGGAATCAAATTACTAGGAATGGATGAAACTGTTATCTCGATCTCTTTCAAGTAGCTTCAAGAATGCACTGATTTATGGACCTATTTTGGTTTTTATCGACTGCAAAATATCATTCCAAATCAAAATGCAGATGGAAGATATACCAGAATCTAAATGGACTTATCTATGGCAGTTTGCATTTTTCCTGATTGTAGAGTAAATATGGAACTACCTCATGCACGCACTTCTTCATCAGCCCAAACTTTACTGGATTCACAAGCCTCATCACTAATACTCCATTCCTGTATCAACAGCAGGTCAGTATACTACCCCCATCGAATATGTGATATCCAATTCACTTTCCACAGCCCTGGGATATAAAATCCTTTGTGTTTTTTATCCTGTGCATATGTTTTCACTCATAATATGGATGACTTTCCGTGTTTTTGAGACCAACGACTCTCATGCTGGCTATAACTGGCCATGGATACAATCTGCATTAATTCCAGGCAACAGTGGAGACAATTATCATTACCATCATCATAGAGTTAATATTGGTATGATTTTAGATATTTAGGGAACTATGCTGGCATCATGTATTTCATGGACAGTTTCTTCGGCAGTAATAAGCTTTTCTGGGGCTACAATTAAAAACTAAAGGCTGAGCAAGATAAATACATTCATCCTAGCATTAAACAGCAATGATAAGCCTGATCTTTATCATTAATTTATAAAGAAATGTTCTATGATGGCAATTGCTAGATGGACCAGCATTAAATACTAATAATTAATAAAACTATATTTCACTCTATATCATCAACTGACTTGGTGAATGAAGGAGTCAAGATTTATAAAATCGTTGACGATCACTTCTTCCACCTCAGACCAGTCCACATAAGTTCTGAACTCGTTGAGGGTTATCATGTATTTCATCAGGAGCATTGAGTTCAATTTCAGTTCTGTTTCATCCCGAATGAAGGAGTCTTTTACGACTATAATTCTTTTGACAGGTCGATATTATACTTTTTCGTCTTCACTAGTCTTTGCTATGTAACTAATGGATGATTGCGGAAGATAATTAAGCAAATAAGGACGGTATGTGAAAGGGGAGGTTTGATTACTATTATCAGTTTGTATAATTTTGGAAACTAAATCAGAAAAGATTTACGTTCGGGTCGTTTGGAAAATAGTTCAATCATTTCGCTTGTTACTTCGGGGACAGTTATATCCACTCCGAAGTAGTCACAGACGAAAATCCACTGATGATAGGCAAACTCCCCTAAATTAGTAAGGGAAATCATTTAAATCAGTTTAAGTGCAGCGAGGAGATAGTTGGGATTTTTTGATATTTCGTTATGAATATGAACTCTGACTAACTGTTTGGAAAAAGTTTGCATAAGAAGCGTTAAAATCATAGGCCAGATGTCAATGAACAGCTGGTTGAGAGTAATCTAAGAATGCTTTAGTATAAGGATACGAACGGCAAACAAGATAAGGATAAGTAACGCGGCGTGAGCGTTTTCTGGCTTTTTTATTACATCCGCAATTTTTTATAACAATTTTTTTAGTTTGCTTGCGTACTTGTCCTTGCAGCCAGAATAAAGAATAAAACAGATGCGTTCAAAACTTTTTATTCTCCGTTTATTCTAGACAGATTCACTGGTGAAGTAGCTGCTTGAAAGGGACACTTTTTCAAGATACTCGCAATATGTTTAATTATTTTTATCCATAGATACTATCCAATCTATAATTTTGGCCCAGTAGTTCAGAGTATTGACATTACAGATAAAAAAATCGTCTTTGTTGAAGATTTGAAGAACCTTTTGTTTGAGGTCTTTAATAAAAAGGATGCGAGCTTTATCGAGCAAGTCATATATAACCTCAGAAGCACATTCTGCAAAATTTAAATTAGAGAGGGACTTGTCTTCAATAATAGGCAGGATTATGTTTATCCACTCACAACTACGAATCACTACCCAGTGGGTTTTTTATGGTAGATAAGTATTTTGCAAAACCTATAAACCTAACTTTTTCAAAATTTTGAAACAGTAAACTCGATAGCGCGCTTCTATCTCTGTGGTCTAGCCATGTCGAAACTATTTAAGAGCAAGTTGATCAGAATGGTTACGCTGATTTTTCTTGCTCTTATGGATATCATAGATAGTTGGTGGGACTGGCAAAACAACATGATACTGATCTTTTTTCTCTTCTTCCTGAAAATTTATCTTGAGCATCGGTTAGCAAAAGAAAAAAATCTCTTTTCGACTGGCAATTCCTGCTATATACTTTAGTTTTTAGTTAATCAAAGAATGCAGATCGCTTTTAAAGCTTTCATTTTTTAGAAGCTACTTCGGGGAGTATTTTTTAGAGCAGAGATTAATGATTTCTATGATCCATATAGCTGAGAGAGGTGTTCGGGATTTCTGGAAAGGCTTCAGTGCCTTCATTATGAGGGACCATATCTCAAGAAGTGGTTCATAAGTGAGCTCTTTCTCGTTTAGATAGACATAATTAAAGTATACGTAGATGAAATATAGTAGTTTGGATTATGACTTATCGATTGAATAGTCGAGGATTGTCCCCTTCTTGTCATTTCCCTTTGTTAGATAATAGCGTGTCAACTCCTCCATTGCAGTGCTCTCCAAAAATGCGTGGATCACAATATTCATTGGAAAATTGTTAACAATAATTGTCTCCATGATTTTCATCAAGAGTTCAGTGCGTTCAGGTTCGGAAATTATTTTACCTCCTTCATGTTTGATTTAGCTGCACTCTCGAATCCAAAGTTTTAGATAGATGTCAATAATTTCTTTGGGAAACTTACAGAACATTGGCTGCATGATGCAATAAATTTTGCCCCAAATAGATTATTTCTATTCCTGCACATAAGTTATCAAATCTTTCACCACCTTGTTGTATTTACTAAATCGCTCAAAGTTGAAAGACCTCATCCCCACAGAACTGAACTACTAAGAACCAATTCTGACAAACTCCTCCGATAAAGGCCATGAACGCAAAATAGTTTCGTAGACAGGCTCTAAGTCTTTTAGAAGAGCCTCACAAGTTTCATAGTTATGAAGAAAGTTTCTTCTCTCAACCAATTTAGCGTTCTTTTCCGAGCTGGCCAGCCCTAATGAGACTATCTTCTTGAAGGTATCAAAGAGAGTGTAAGGATTGGCAAATTAAAAGTTAAGGTCCTTGATATTGAGTTTATTCAAGTCGTAAAAATAATTGAGAATTGATTCCACTCCATGCAATACTGATAAAATTTCGTTCGTCTTCCCAACTTGCTTTAGATTGTCCGAGAACTTTACAAATTTTTGTTACATTCGTATCTTTACCTCTAGCTCCATAATCTTTGACATCGTCATATTGTTGACATCAAGCTTAAGCTCTTCAGGCTCCTACATTATATCTTAGATCACTGCTTTGGCCATTGTGCCACCTATATCCTTTATGATTTTGTAGTAGGTGAACAGAATATGGCGGATACACTCAGTGCACTCCAACGGTTCAAGAAAATCGGCGATAAGGGGAATGCAAACAGTAATAAATGTAATGAACTGAGAGCGAACATAAGCGAATGGAGTGTGCAGACCGTCTAAAACACTTAAAAGAAAAGTTTTATTAGTGAAAACATTCTTAAAGAAAAGCCTTATCTTATCGAGCTCAGCCTTCTTTCTGAATGAGGAATTGAAGAAGATATTTCTAATCAAATTTATAAGTTGAATTTGCATTATGTATTCCTTGTTAAGGACCACTTGATGCAGTACTTTGAAAAGATATTCCATTATGAAAGTAATTAATTTTTCACAGAGGATGGGATTGTCTATGTAGTCTAATAATGTCTCTATCAATTCCACGGCAGAAGCATTTACACCTGAATTGCCGATGTAGAATTCAACTCCCATGCTTTCAATGGCATGCCCTTCTATGTATTTAACTGCCAATATTATTAGCAGATCAAGGTATGACATACGACTACCGCGGGTCTCCATCTTCTGCAGGTTTTATAGAGCCTTTGGAAGTACTGGTTATCTTTCAAGATGATCATTAACTTATTTGGGCTAATCCTCAACTCTATCTTATACAGTTAGCAGGCGTCCTGAAATGGGTGTCACTTTCTATCGCAGTTCATCTAAATTTTAAGAGATTTCTGCTTGATACACAAATCTGAGGAAAGAATATGAACCATTGGCAAGGATAGATCTTATTCTACGGAAAGTACTAAAAATGTTGTTGGTGTCGTACACATTTTGAATCAGATAAATTCCCTTAGGTGTTTCGTACCATTCTGAACATCCAATAATTAGTTCATGAAGAAGAGGCTCAATGACTCGAGTGAGCAGATTCATGCTTTCCATCAGCCAGTTCTTGGCTGCATGGCGGACTAAAGGATTTTGATCATCGAGAAAATCTAGCATCCTAAAGAGGCCAACTTTATTCAATTAAACAAACTCTTTATGCGTTTTGAGAAGATCTTTGTACTTGTAACCTGTCAAACGCCAAAAGTGAGAGAAACGTTGAATAGAAGCTTCTTTATCTGGAGCACTGTGAGTGTTAAATGATCTCTTTACTGTCTCAGTAAACTCATAAGGAAAGTATTTACTGAATCCGACAATCAGATCAATGATCTTTGAGTGCATGTGAGGATAGTCCAACAATGACCATAACTTTTATAAGGCAAGTTTCTGGTAATCAGTACCTACTTTGTTTACCTTTTCTTGCATTATAATTGTTTTGAATGAATTGTAAATGGGATGCTTGTTTTCCCAAGTTAAGCATTTAATCATAGCTTCAATTGCTGACAGTGATACGAGGGGGTTGGCCACTTTTATACTGCTCTCCAAGGTAACAAACCACTGGGGTAGGGTTGAAGATCCTTCCCTTGGCAGATGAATCTGCAGTTTTACAATTGCCATCGAACAAAACTTGAATGTTTCTTCGTATTACGTTATGTTGGCAAAATTTCGCACAATAAAACCTAACTTTACGAAAAAATCCTCTAGATAAGCGTTTATATTGATAAATTTCTTTTCCTCTTATTCTTCACGCTGTCTTAGTTCTTCCTGGAAAAGAATACGTTCAGGAGGCAGTTTACAGTCTCCTGTCTCCTCGAAATACTTAATGTTGATGTTGTCCTGCTCTCTTTTGTTGATTTTCTGGACACTTTTGCGGCGATCTATCAGATTATATATTAGCAATATGGCATCCTTGAGGTAGATACGATATAAAGTGTTACCTTTATCTTTTGATACAGCGATGCAGGACAAACCTTTGCAAATATATTGCAGAATAATTGTAATGTATTCAAGTTCCTCATAGCTATGTTAATGCCTCATCAGATTAATGTAACAAAAGTCAATGTACTTTACCGCCTCCAAACAACTCTATTATTTTTATTCTTTCACTCCTCTCATGAAAGTTTCTCCCAAACTACTGAATATGATCGGATAATAGCTGGGTAAATTTTATAAAAATCTTTTACCAATCTTCAAGATTTACTATGAAAAATCGTAACTCTTTGCGAGTCCATCAGATTTGCTTCCAAAGTTAAATATATATCTAAGAATATTTGTGGATATTGCATTTAACGTGCATTCGACGAGGTAAGGATGTTCGATATAGAAATTTTGAAGAATCTTCAAAGGGTAGGTACAATTCTCTTCAGTAGTTGGTATTGTATTGAGTATCTTTTGAAGAGCTTGGATTATATATTTTATGACAAACTCGTTTTTTTAGTTAATAAGGTAGCGGTTTTATTCATCTTCTTTACCGAAAATCCATCGGTTCACTCGTTTTGTTATCGATATCTCTTTCTTTCGGAACAGACGAAGTAGAGCCTCAACAAGGACAGCACAGTCGGCATCGCCTAACAGCTCAGACTTTATTCTAAGATGGCTGAACATAAAATCAAGAGCCGCTCGTTTTATTAAAGGCTATTCCTCTTCAAGACAACTGATCAGCGCATTTATGACAAGGGTGTTGATATTTGGGTAATTATTTTGAACAGTGTTCTCATCAATGCCCTCCTTTATCTGGCAGAGGCCTGGAGATAGCATAAGAGGAACAGTTGTCAGTTTGATTTAATTGTTATCTGATAATAAAGAGTGACGAAAAGGTATTTGACTTTGATACAATCGATTATGGGGCTCCTATTACTAATCATTACTTTTTTTAATTTATTTTTGCTACAAATCTGCTTTACTTTTTAAATCATTCACTGATTCCTCAATGTTTTCTTCTTTTATCTTTTATAAACTTTACCTCATATTTAAAACATTTTTTTCCTCTGATTCGGGACTGAACTCAATCGGATTAACGGGAGCTTATGTCTAATTATACATCTTTGAAATTGGAGATGCTTCCTCGAATTAATTAAACAAATTTAATGTACCATTTTGGTCCTGCTCATTCAGGTGCTCTATGATCTTTGCATGAGAGTAACGATTGGTTGGCAAGGGTAGCATTTAAGCATTCTAATTATTTTCTGCGTTTTCCATTTCTTTAAGTTCCTTCTCAATCTCTGAAAACCCTCTTGATTTATCAAAATCTTCCTCTCCTTGAATATATTCCATCTTATCGATAACTTTTGACAGAAATTTAATACCCGCCTCCTTGCAATCCTTATATTTTAGAATCAGCGACCAACTACAACCCACCACATAGCGACGCCCCACAGTTTCCAGAATACGTTGGAGTATGTACTCGATCAGTGTGATAAGTTGCGAATTTATGGTAGAGCTATAAACTGCAAACAGTGACTTTAATAGACCTGGCAGCATGGGAATAAGTTCTTTACCAAGGTCCAGATAGTAGTTATTAATGATGCGAATGATAAGAAGACGCTGTTAGAAGTTATTAGTATGCACGAGATGTGGTAAAATACTGACGCTATATACACCCAAGTCCTCGCCAAAAAGTTTAATGTAGTCGTTGATGTTACCCTAAACGCTGAGCTTCATGTTAGTAAATAGAATTTGATGGATACGCAACACACACTCGTGCACCTTCTAAGGAAGAATGGGATTCATGCATTGATTTAATCTTTTCGACAGGAGAATTTTGTCTGCGATGAAGGGCGAGGGGTAGTCATGAAGAAGTGACTCCAAATTGGATAGCCAGCAGCTAATGTCCGTCCATTCAGTATTGTTAGCAAAGTTTTACAAAGATTTCCCCAGTACCTTGTTCAAATTTTATGTTATGCCTGCAAATTTTTTTGATCTTTCGCTATTCATAATTATATAATTCAAATCATCAGCTTATCATAAATTGAGTAAAGAATTGATTGGAAAATGATAAGCACAGACACAAAACTTAATGAATTGCTTCTGCAAAAATGGATAGGGATCATTGGCGATTCTGCTTCAATATTTTAATATTTGAAATTACCTGAAGACTATTCAAATCATTGATACTTCTCAGGATGATTTCTATCAAATATAATCTTCTTGAGTTTCCCAAGGCTCCAGATAATTGGATAGTTTTTTACTTGGTTGACTTTTACCATGTTTTTTTAGTCCGAAACCTGAGTATTTACGAGATTGGGAACTCCTATTTTGATAAAATGCGCTGGTTGGTCTTTTTTCTATTTTTATTGTCTCAACGCTGCATGGTTTCATTCTGGGTCAATATAAAAATACAAATAAGCGGCGTATTTAGGAATTACATTCCTGTTTTATCGTGCACTGGCGACTTGACGACGAAGTCGTTCTGTTTTAATAAAACTAGGCTGGTAGGCAATAGTATTAAAATTTCGCCTTATGGTTAGCTAATGTTCAGCTTATTTCGGTAGTAAAGTAGTGGATGTATTTGGAGATACTTTTCGAGAAACAACCCTCAATCCTTTTTCTCGTTCATTCTGCAATGTTTTTTGCTATTCAATATTTTTTACATTAATTTTCTTAAATTGAACTGTCACTATTTTTCCCTGAGTTTGGAACCCATTTTTTCGCTGGAATTATTTGGAATTGAACAGTTCACAGTCATTAAATTGATCCTCTTCTTTCTATCTCTCACAAGTATAGTAGTCATTCTGTAGTTGATGCTTGCGAATAAAATTCTAGCGCAAGATCTTGATAGTTTGTGAGCTTCTACTCATCAAATATAATTATTATCACTAGATAGGCTATGCATTGTCGGATATGGATTAATAATGAGGGTTCAACCAATTGAGATAGTGAAAATCAATCATCATTATTTACACTTTTCTCCTCCTCGGATTCGCCTTCTTTGTATTTGTCATGATTCACCAGCCATGTGGTAAACACTTGCTAATTAAATTAGTGCGATAAGATTCTGCTTTCTAAATATTCCCTGTATTTAAGAATTCTGACTTCATCTTATTCGTTAAGCTCAACTTTAAGTTCTGGTTCCTTTCTCTTGTTATAAATATCGAAAGTCATTCTGTTGAGGTACAGTCCTTCTCCTGGAGCTAGATAAACGTCATATTTTTCCTTCTTAAAAGCTAATTTTATGGTCTCCTCTCCCTCCAAATTCTCATAGCATATTTTGATTAATAAACCTATCATTTTTCTAATTTGATGATAAATGAAACTTTGTCCAACCAGAGTAAACCTAATGAATGCCAATCGATGAGCTTATCGTTATTCCTCACTTTCAAATTTTTCCTTTAGACCACTTTATATGACAGATTGCTCGACGTACTCAACCTTCATTGACATGATATATCTGTCACATCGTGGATCGTTCATTTTATATCCTTTTGTTAAGTTATGATAACTATGAGTGCCTAAATAAAAACTCACCAAATGATTTAGTTTGCTGAGTAGTTTATCTTTTTATTATAGGCTCAGAGTTTTATTATTCTTAAATTCCTCCTGACTTAAGAAGAGTTTCTCAGGCGCAATATAATTGTACACCCGAGAGCAAGCATCATGACGCATATCAAAGCCTTTCCCAAGCTTTTTAATTGTAAATATTCTAATATCAAATGGGAGCTCACCATTGATCAATTTAACCACTTTTTAGAAATCAATGATTCGTTTCTATCGATTAATGATGAATCTTTCATCAAACTATAAAAACGCAGATATGCCATTGCAAAGCGCATGCACTTTTTTATCTGTTCGGCCAGCACGCGACCACTTTATCCTGCGCAGGTTCTCACTGTTAGTTTTCAAAATAAACCCATTCTCACATAATATTTTATGGATAATGTTTTCGATCGTATTTTCAGTGTCGCGTTGATACTGCAGACCAAGAAATTTTTAACCATTGTACCCGAAAAATATTCCCACTTTTACCTTCATGCTTTTTGAGCTTTTGTTTTTTTATGCAGCTTCTCCTTACATGGTAATGGGTAAAGTTGATAAGTATTTATTATATATTGAGCATCATATAATCATAGAAAGTTGACTAATACGATATAAAAGAAATGCTCTATCAATATGGCTATTTTATTTTGATGATAAGTCAGCAGTATTTAAATAATTGTATTATATCAAGATGTAATGGTGGGGTTGG
>Ga0302188_10000548_pt1 | contig 31907 bp, 28 predicted proteins | sample II_Bog_E2_1_FD_198783 | JGI IMG/M metagenome (GOLD analysis project Ga0302188, IMG submission 198783) | Peat permafrost microbial communities from Stordalen Mire near Abisko, Sweden - II_Bog_E2_1 | ecosystem: Environmental > Terrestrial > Soil > Wetlands > Peat | place: Sweden: Abisko...
TCAACCTAAAAACTTGATAAATATTTTCCAGTTTTATAAAGAATTTATGTTTATTTTCAAAAAGTGCTAAAGTCATTGATTTTCAATCACTTCAGCACTTTTTATATTTCATTCACGGAATCTCTGCTTGCTTGCAAGTTCTGTTCCATTAATTATATTTATAATTGTTAATTTTTACTTTTCACAAAAGGCTGCAACAGAAAATGTATTAGCTAATAATTTTAAGAGTGCACAAATCGTTGAAGAAAAGACAAATAATTTAATTGAAAGAAATATGTATGGGATAAGAAGTATATCAAGAAATCCAATTATTCGTTCTTATGATGCTGAAAAGTCTAAACCAATTTTATCTGAAGCGTTAAAAGTATATCCAGACTTAGTACTTACTGTGGTTACTAAGCCAGATGCAAATCAGTTTGTAAGAAGTGATGATTCTAAATTAACAAACATATCAGATCGTAATTTTTTTCAATTAGCAATTAAAGGACAGGAAGAAGTTGTATCAGAAGTTCTTGTAAATAAAGATAATGGGCACCTTGTTATTGTGCTAGCAACACCAATTAGAGATGCTGATGGTGGTAATATAAAAGGAATTTTTCAAGGTACTATGGAACTTACAAGATTAAAATCTTTCGTTAAGGATCTTTCACATGATAATGTTAATGTATATATAGCAGATAGAGATGGTAAACTATTAGCTGATCCTACTCAAAACTTAGATAAACCTGATGATCGTACAGATTTAAATAATTTTCAATTTATAAAGAATGGATTAGCTGGAAAAAGTGGTTCTGAAAAGGTTTTTAAAGATGGACAAAACATGCTTGTAAGTTATGTTCAAGATAAAAGAACAGGTTGGGTTATTTGTGCAGAAATTCCTGAGAGTGTAGCAATAAAAGATAGTGTAAAGGTTTCAATCAATACTGCTATAATAGGAGGAATAATATTACTTATTACATGTGGAATTGTTTTTGTATTAGCTGGACATGCAATTAAACCAATTCAAGTACTTCTAAATGCAGCCAATAAAATTTCAGAAGGAGATTTAACAATTAGTAATATAAACATAAAGTCGAAAGATGAGATAGGTACTTTAGGAAAATCATTTGAAAAAATGGTTGTAAACTTGCGAGAAGTAATAACTAATATTAAAGAATATTCAGCAAAGGTTTCTGAATCTTCCAAAGAAATAATTGCTGTTTGTGAGCAACAAGCAACAATTGCAACCAATTCTGCTGAAAATGTCAGCGAAATTGCAGAAGGAACTTTATTAGTGAGCTATAAAATAGATAAGATAAGTTCAAATATGAATATTTTAAATAAATCAATGAATGACATAAATAAAAAATCAAATACTGTTTCTTCAGTAGTAAGCAATGCATCTAATTACTCTGAAAAAGGAAGTGAATCATTGCTTAAAGTTAACTCAAGTATGGATAACATTCAACAATCAGTTAATAGAATAGCTAAAGTTTTAGATAAGTTAGGAGAACATTCAGAAGAAATAGGAAAGATTAACGAAGTAATAAAAGGAATTTCAGAACAAACAAATCTATTAGCTTTAAATGCAGCTATAGAAGCAGCACGTGCTGGAGAACAAGGTAAAGGTTTTGCTATTGTTGCTGATGAGGTTCGTAAGTTAGCAGAACAATCAGGAGATGCTGCTGGACAAGTAAGCATCATTATAGATGGAATACAAAAGGAAACTAAAAATGTTATTCATGTAATGAATAACGGAATAAATGAAGTAGATAATGGATCAAAAGTAGTAAACGAGGCTAATAGCTACTTTGAATTAATATTTAACTCAATACAAGAAATCTCTATAAATATTAACGAAGTAAGTGGTTCCCTAGAGAATATGAATAGAACTGGTAAGGACGTATTTGTTAATATAAATGATATTGTTGAATTTTCTGAAAAAGTAGCAGGCAAAACCCAAGGAATATCTGCTTCAACAGAAGAACAAGTAGCTTCAATTGAAGAAATGACAGCTTCAGCTCAAAGTTTTGGTGAATTGGCAATAACTCTTGAAAACTTAACAAATAAATTTAAAACTAATTAATTTAATGGTGAAGCTAAGGTTATAAGTAAGATATAACCTTAGCTTTTTAGAATCTATATTTGATGCAGCTGCATCACTATTAAAAAGTTCAAATATATCTATTTAAAATCATATATTATTTTTTGGTAAAATGGAAGTTTGTGGTTTATAAAACTTCCACATATAGATAATACCTACAAGAGTTATAAAGGTAACAACAAGACCTCCTTCTGGCCCAAAGCTGCCACCTGTAATAATATTATTTGCAGGCGCACTTAAAGTATAAAGACTTGATGTACCTAGGCCGCTCACTTGAAAGCCAAATATATTTCCTTCAAAATAGTTCCACGTTATGTGATAACCTATAGATAGCCATAAATTATTCGATTTTATAAACATATATGCAGCTAAAAGAGCAAATAAAAAAAGATTTAAATAGCTAAGGAAGCTCATACTTGGATTTAGGGAATGCATCAATGAAAATATAATAGAAGATACAATAACCACTACCCACTTATTCCCTGTTTGTTTAAGTACAGTCATACAATAACCTCTAGCAAACATTTCTTCATTTATTCCAACAAAAATAAACAAAATTAATCCAGTTAATAATGAGCTATTAAAATTAGGGCTAAGCAAAGAATTTTCAAGGGTTATATTTTTGCTGGTAACTAAAATTATAAAAACTATAATCATAGAAATTGCACCAAAGACCAAGCCTTTTAATAAATCTCTATATCCTTTTTTTATATTAATAAGTCCTAGTTCCCGTATAGGCTTTCTATCATAAGCCTTCCAAAATAAAACAACAAAAAAAATCATACTTATACATTGAACCAAATCAAGGAACATAGCAAAATTACTATTCAAACCAGTTATATTGTTAATATAACTGCTTATATTATTGGATTGGGATGGTAGTCCTTTGATAGCTAGCATAATTAATAGATAGCCTGCGAGAATAATTCCTACAAGTAAGTTTGTCCCAAAGAAAAATGAACACCAAGTAGATGCTATTTTCCATCCTGAACGAACCTGTGAATTTTTATTGATAAAAATATGTTTCATTTGAATTAACCCTCCATTTCTTAATATAGTGATGATTTTTTCCTATAAAGCTTAACAATTATTACTATTATAATTACGTATGCTATAGATAATATTATTCCTATATTATTCATAATAATTCCAGATTTAGCCTTACCCTTACCATTTTTCAACGATATATTAATATCTAATTATGAATTTAAACTTAATTTTATTAATATTTTTTGAATGATATATTATTTTTTTATATTCCTAATTCAATATTTTCGTAAAAGAACTTATATTTGGCTAGATGATGCTTATGAGTTATTTTTTTGTTTTATTTCATATCCTTAACGCTTATAAAGATGGATTCTGAAGTTCAGATAGGTTCAGAATAACTATGGACAAGCTATATAGTTATTTTTATCAAATATTTTACACCTAATGGAAAAAATAGTTTATAATATTACTGTACTAGATACTGTACATTTAAGGGGAGGATGGTTTAATGATAGCAGTTAATTATACAAATGCTCGTGAAAATTTAAAAACATATTGTGACCAGGTAAATGATAATGATGAAACAGTAATTATAACAAGAAAAGATAATAGAAATGTTGTTTTAATATCTCAAGATGAATATAATAACATGCTTGAAAACATAAAGATTTTAAAAGATCCAAAGTACTTTATTAAGCTTTATAAATCTATAAAAGAATTAGAAAATAATAATGTAAAAGAGGTTTATATATAGAAATAAAATGATAGAAAATATTTGTTAATTAGTAAAATTTATTAGTAATTATATGATAATTAAATAGCTTTTAAAGGCTGTATTATATAGATTTATATTAAAAAATTGTTACTTTATTTGTAACAAAAAAATAACTAATAATGTAACATATATAGTTATAATAACAGTTACTAATATAATCACTGAACTTATAACGAATATAGTAACATTTATAGTTACATCTATAGTAACTAAAATAGTTATAAGAATAGTTACAGATATGGTAAATAATATTATAACAATAACAATAACAATAACAGTTACGAATATAGTAACAGATGTAGTTACAAATATAGTAACTAATTTTATGACTAACTTAGTAACTATTATTGTTACAATTTATGAACGATAATAGTTACAAAAAATGTTATAAAGTGAAACTTTTCAGGTGGAGTTCTATACTCCAACATACCCACAAGGGGCTCAATGTCCAGGAGCGTTCAACCGTTAACTCCTACTTAAGCAGATAAGTGAGAATTGAAATTTTATATTTCGTTCTTCGAACTTAGCTAACAACCAAAGGGCGTTAGCCTCAGAAGGGAATGATTTAGTGTGAGTCGCTTATCCATCTGACCTTAGGAAGAGGAGTTTCATATATGTAGGAGCTAACGGATGCTAGCTATTGGATAAAATTAGTAACAGAATTTGTTATTATATGAAACATATTGATAAATAGAGGAGTGATAGAAATGGGAATTGTAATTAGCATTTTAAACAATAAGGGTGGAGTAGGAAAATCAACATCAACATATAATTTGGGATATGAATTAAGTAAAATGGGTAAGAAAACATTAATAATAGATTTAGATCCACAAAGTAGTTTAAGTGTATATGTTGGACTAGATCCCCTACAACATTATGCAAGTATAGAAAATGTCTTTAGAGGAGATATGAAATTAGAAGATGTAATTGTGCCAACTGGAAATGAAAATTTATTTATGGTGCCTAGCTGCATAGAATTTTCAACTATAGAAATGTATTTAATGGGCGTTATGGGAAGAGAAACAGTTCTATCTAAAGCCTTAGAAAATGCAAAGAAAGTGTTTGATTATATACTTATAGATAATAGTCCGTCCTTAGGGAATACTACAATAAATTCTTTATTTGCATCAGACTATGCTATAGCACCAACAGATGCATCTTATCTGTCTTTTAGAGCACTTGGAATATTAAATGAAACTGTTAAACAAGTTCAAGAGTTTAATAATGATTTAAAAGAAGTAAAAGTATTAATTACTATGTATGATGGAAGAGCTAATCATTGCAAGGAAGTAGCAGAAATGCTAAAAGAAAAATATTATATTTTTCCAGATTATATTAAAAGTAGTACCAAATTTAAGGATGCAGTAATGAAATTTGAAAGTATAACCCAATATGCTGGTGAAAAATTTGATGGAGCTATAGCTTATAATAACGTTGCAAAGGAGATAATGTCATGGTAAGAAAGAAAGAAAGAATACAACCGGTTGTAGCTAAGCCATTAAGCGATACTGAAAAAAGGAATCTAGTAACAAGTTTTGTTACTAATAATGTTAAGGATAATATTACAAAGAGTGATACAGAAGATGTATCGAAATTAGTTACAAATAATGTAATTAACAATGTAACTCAAAGTATAACTGAAAGTAATACAAATATAGTTACAAATAGTGATACATTAAACGTAACAAATGATATAACTCAAAAAGTAACAAGTAACATAACTGAAAAAGTTACTAATGATGTGACTAAAGATGCGACATATGATGTTACAGAAAAAGATATAAATAATGTAACTGAAATAGATACAAAAAGTGTAACAAAAAATGTTATCATGATAAAAACAATTTCGCTTGGGAAAAAGGATATAGTTGCGAAATTTACTAGCACTAAGCGTTCAAGGCCGAACTATAATTTATCAGAAGATACTATAGAGAAAATAGAAAAAATATCTGATATTTTAGGCTATAAAAAAGCTGAGTTTGTTGATGTATATTTAAATGGAACATTAACAAAAGTATTAAAGGATTTAGATAAGAATAACAAATAAATTATTTGGATTTATAGACAAAAATATAAAAGCTAGACCAATACTTTATCAAATTATATTGAAGAAATTTATTTCTAAGAAGTGCTAGAGTATAGAACAAAAGCTATGATTAAATTATTGAAAAGTAGATGTGAAATTATATAAGAATTTTAAGATAAGGCATATGAAACAAAATAGACTAGCGTGCTAGCTTGTTATTTTGTTTCATATGCCTTACTTTATTTCTATTGCAATCATTGTACAATCATCTTTTAATGTTCCAATCTCTAGTATAGTATCATTTAAAAATGCATCTATGTACTCTTTAAATTGATATATATTAACTTTTCCCATATATCTTTGTATAATTTTATCTTCATCAAGTATAAAATCTAGCCCATCAGTAAAAAAGAAAATTTTATCACCAGATTTAAAAGAGATTGTCTGCTCACAAAATTCACTATTTTCAAACATTCCTAAAAAAATTCCTTCAGCAATCATTTCTTCTATTTTTTTATCCTTCTTTTGTAAAATAAATTGATTTATTCCCGCTCCAACTACACTAAGTTCATTTTGATTAAAATCCATACTAAAGCAACACACAGCAATATAATTTTCCTTATAATAACTCACCAATTTTTTATTTAAATTTTTCACTATATTAATTGGTTCATGAGTAATAGCAACTTCTTGAAGAAATAAAACATCAAATGCAGATAGATTAAGAGCTGCTGATATTCCTTTTCCTCTAACATCTACAACTATTCCTATAATTAAATTTTCATTTATTTTGCAGATACGATAGAAGTCACCACTAATAGTATTTGCTGGCATATATATACTTGCAATATTAACCAATTCTTCAGCTGGAAAGCATTCTTGTAAAGTGTTCTTTTGAAACTCCGCAGCTTTATTTAACTCTTGTTTCATCTCAGTAATATCTCGAATAACTGCTAAAATAGCTGAATTACCTTCATATATTATATAACTATAAGATATCTCCAAATTAGCGAACTTGCCATCAGAAAAACAAAACTCAATGTCACAGGTACATTTTACTTCTTTTTGTGATATTATATTTCTAAATCTTTTGTGTAAAGATTTTATATATTTTTCGTGGAAATGCTTATATACATTACTTCCAACAAGCTCATTATAATCTAAATCAATTAAGTTACAAGCTTCATAATTTGCTAAAACAATTCTATTATCTACTATAATAATCATAGCATCAGGAGAGCTATTAAGAATTTGCTTATATCTTTCTTCACTATCTTTAAGTATTTTATCAAGAATTTTTTTTTCAGTAATATCCCTAAGTCTCTCAACTATAAATAATATCTCCCCATCTTCATCAAATACTGGATTGTAACAAGCATCCATAAATGTATTCAATTCTGGAATATACCTTTCCTTTGTGATCATTTGCTTAGTTTCAATAACTTCATCTAAAGAACACTCTAAACATTTTTCTTTTCTAGATAAAACTTCATAGCAAGTAATGCCATGTACTTCTTGTAGAATTTTATTATAAAAACCATAACCAGCTTCATTTAAAAAAGCTATTGTATAATCAGGATTATATACTTTTATCACATCTGGAATACCATTTAATATTCCATTCAACTCTTTTTCCAATCTTTTGTTTTTAGTAATATCTGTAGCAATAGTTAAAATATAATTCTTTTTGTTATGTACAAAAAGAATTATATTTGCTTTAACATAAATATGTTTTTTATCTTTTGATCTTAATATCATTTCAACGTTATGACGTTTTTTATACATTAGATTCCTATATAACTCTAAACCAGTTTCATTCTTATCAAAAATCAAAATATTTGAAGGTGCTTCCTTAATAAAGTTCTTTTTTGAATAGCCTAGATGACTATAGAACTTATTATTAGCATCTATAAAGCACTTGGGTACAAACACTTCATTAGCTTCCATAACAAATGCTAATTCATTTATTTTGTCCCAAATATCTTTATATTTATTTATATTTTCATCTAATATATTTAATTTTTGTTTGTCTTTATACATAAACCTAAATGTCCTTTCAATCTGAATGAATTGCGCTTCACTTAAAAACTTTAGCTAGTTGTTACATATGAAAATGGCTCTACCAAGGTAATTAATTATGACTCTATTTCAAATACTTTATCTAATCTTGTAAGTTTAAATAATTTTTCAACTTCAGGCTTTAACGACTTTAATTTTATACTCCCACCCTTTTCAGCACACTTTTTATAAATGGCTACTAATGCTCCAAGACCAGTACTATCTATAAAATCACATTGACTAAAATTAAAAATAAAGTTTGTATGTCCTTCTTCTATTAGCTTATTTATTTTGATTCTAAAATTTGCTACTTCATCTACAATAAAACTTTTAGGTATATTTATCACAATATTATTTTCCATTAATTATCACCTCATATTTTAAATTTTTCTACAAGTCTAGCTAATTCCTCTGACATAGCACTTGTTTCTTCTGCTGTAGCTGTTAAGCATTCTATTGCTTTTACTTGCTCTTCTGTTGCTAATGATACATTTTCACTATTTGCAGAATTATTTTCTGTCACTGTAGCCATTTCATTAATAAGATTAACTACTTTATCAGAAGATGCAACTTCATCCCCAGTAATCTCAAGTATTTCATTAACATGTCCAACTATATTCTCTATAGCATTAATTATATTAATAAATGCTTTATCTGTTTCTGATACTATTGCCACTCCATTATCAACTTCAGCTTTAGATCTTTCCATTGCAATGACTGCATTTTGTGTTTGTTTCATCATTTCATTAATTAATATAGCTATTTCTTTTGCCTTATGATTTGATTCTTCTGATAACTTACGTACTTCATCAGCAACTACGCTAAATCCCTTACCATTTTCTCCTGCCCTAGCTGCTTCTATTGCAGCATTTAATGCTAAAAGATTTGTTTGATCTGCAATGGAGTTTATAGTATTTATTATTCCACCAGCCTTAATTGACAAACTATTTAATTCTTCAAGTGCTTGTGCTGTTTCATCACTTCCCATACTAATAACATTTATCGCATTTACAGTTTCTTCTACCTTTTCTCTTCCAAGACTAGCTACTTTCATTGTATCAACTGCATTTGAACTTGTAGCCTGAGCCCTGTTTTGTGCCAGTTGAACAAGACTTGATAATTGTACTAATACTCCTGAAGCATCTACTATAGCCTCATTTTGTTTTTCTGCATCTTCAGCTACTTGATTAGTAATAGCACTAATTTCCTGTGTTGATGCACTTATTTCTTCAGAAGAAGATGCCATTTCTTCTGACGCTGCATTTAGTTGCTCTGCAGCATTAGTTACATTTCTCACTATATCATCCTGATGTTTTATCATATCATTAAAGGAATTTCCAAGTTGCTCAATTTCATCATTACTTTTTATATCAATATTAACAGTTAAGTCTCCTTCACCTGCAAGTCTCATTAACTTTTCTAGTTTCTTAATTGGATTAATTATACCCTTAGTTGAAAATAAATAAGCACATATCATGGCAATAATAATAGATATTACAAAAATAATTATTGTATCATTTCTAATACTTATTGCTGGTGCCATATATTCATTGTAATCTGCTGTTACTGCAATCACCCAATTATCAACTGGCTGAAAAACAGTATATTTATACACATTGTCATAAGTATAAAAACCTTCTGATGTTTTTCCGTCTTTCATTTGATTAATAATAAGTTTAAATTCATCATTTGCATTATCACTTGCATTTTCCTTTAAAATCTTACTACTATCAGGATGATAAACAATCAAACCATTTTTATCAATCATATATGCATATCCATTTTCACCGACTTTGACTTTTGACGCATAACTTGAAATACTATTAAAGTTTATATTTCCAATTAAAGTCCCAACAATCTTATCGCCATCTTTAAGTGGATAAGCTATAGATATTACAGGATTTCCATTAATTCTAGATATTAATACATCACTAACTGCTTCTGATCCACTACTAAGTGCTTTTTTTATAAAATCACGGTCACTTAAATCTAGATTAGGATCTTTTGTATCACTATCAATAACTACTTTACCATTAGCATCTGTAATGATTAATATCTCCATAGAATCATTATTGCTTTTTTGAACATTTTGAATATATTGAAAAGCTGTATCAATATCAGATTGACTTAAATTTTGAGCTGCCTTTCCAAGTTCACTATTTAAGCTTGATATTTCTAAAGAATGTTTTGCTGATTCTATTGTTTTTTCAATTAAAGCTGAAGTATCAGAAGTCTGTTCCTTTAATTGTTGATTAACAGATGCTTGGATTGAATGAGAAGCCATTGTATAAGATACAGACCCTAAAATTCCCATTGGCACAGAAATAAGAATAAAGAAAGTAATTATTAACTTTGTCTTTAAAGAAATTTTCATTAGAATTGTCCCCCTGTTATTATATCAAATTATAACTAAAGTGTAATGTACCCTGTTTAGTTAGATTAAATTTTTATCATTTATCCCAGAGCTAGCATCCGTAACATTCCCACTTCTTCAAGTGGGAATGTTACGGATGCTAGCTATTATACGAGGTGTCCCTTAAAGGTACATTGGGACCCTTGAGGGTATAAGTTCGTCTAAGCTTTAGATGGGAAGAAGTGTATTCATATTAAGAAAACTCTGCCTGAAGCTTAGAATCACTTTATAAAAGATACTTTTTCATAATTATAGAACTGCCTTTAAAGCTAACTTCATCAGCATAGTAATTTATTATATATAAACCTCGACCACTTTCATCCCCAATATTATCTTCATTTATTTGTTTATAAGTTTCTAAGTCTTCAAATCCAGATCCACAGTCTGTTACGTTAAATTTTAGCAAATTATTTTCTAATTTCCACTGAAAAGATATTGGTTTTGTTCTATCTCTATTATTACCATGAATAAACGCATTATTAATTGCTTCAATTATAATCAGTTTTATTTCAAAATGCTGTTTTTTTAGATTTAATGTTTTAATGATGCTATCTAGCTTTTCATTGATATTGTCTATTCCATAAAATATCAATTCACCTTTGGTAACCAACATATTTAAATTTCTCCTTTTTAACAAAAATCAAATGTTATTTGAAAAAAATTTTAAAAAATCATGTTTTGCCTTCTTAGTTTATAAATATTGTATATTATTTTGTTATTACAATTAAATGATACTAAGTTTATACCATTTTTTCCTATAAATTCACTATATATTACTCTAATAATGCTACTTTTTTTTGTATTTTGCAATATATTTTTACAATGATTACTAGATTGGAGTTAAGAAATTATATGTCACTAATTTGCATCAATTACAATTGTTGATTTATTACTTAAAACGCGCGAAAGAAAATAACAAGTCAATGACGCAAAATAGATTAGCATGCTGACTTGTGATTTTTTGATGTGCCTTATTATTGATAATAAAATTAAATTTAGAAGTTTACTTTTAAGATGAAAAAAGTATAATATTTAGTAAAAGATTGCAAATAGAGAAAAGTTTTAATCTTATTCCATGGGGGATTTAATTATGAAGTATTATACAAAAAAACTATAACCATTTTTTTTATATTTGTTATGGCTTCTACCATGTTTTTATTTCAAATGCCAGTCTATGCCGAAAGCACAGTTGAAAAGAATGTACTTATTTTAAATTCATATGACAATGAAAGTAATATTGTCTTTGGATATCAGTCAAAAGATTGGACTTCTGAAATTATATCTTCAATAAATTCAGAGTTTGTAAATAGCAAAACGAATATAACTGTTAAAATCAACGATATGGATTCAAATGATAACTTTGAAGATGAATATTGGCGGCAACTTTATAACTTATATAAACTTAAATTTAAAGATACAAAATTTGATGTTGTAATTGCTTTAGATGATAATGCATTTAATTTTTTAAGAAAATATGGAGATGAACTGTTTCCAAATATTCCTGTTATATTTAGTGGAGTGAATAACTTTAATAAGTCTATGATTCGCGATCATCCTCTTTTTACAGGGCTAGCAAAGAGTGCTGATATCCAAAGTACTATTGATGTTGGTTTAAAACTTCATCCGAATACTAAACAAGTATTTGTAATATTAGATAAAACATCAAATGGAGTACAATATAAGAACTTGATAGAAGATATAGTACCTTTATATAAAGATAAGGTTAATTTCTTATTTTCTGATGAAGAGAATATTACAAAGGTTAAAGAACAAATAAATAATTTACCTAAAAATACTATTATTTATTTTGATGGAACACTTAAAAATGATACTGGTAATTATATATCATTTGAGCAAGGTGTTGATATTCTTTTTAAAGATATCAATATACCTATGTACTCTAAAGTTTATACGCAGCTTAACAAACAAAGTGTTGGAGGGATGATTACTGAAGGCGGTGATTTAGGAAAAGAAATAGGCAAGTTAGCTTTAAGAATATTGGATGGGGAAAAAGTCTCTAATATACCTGTTACAGAGGATTCATCTCATAAATATGAATTTAATTATAATAAATTAAAGCAATTTAATATTGATATGAAAGATTTACCTAAAGGCTCCAAGATAATCAATGAACCACCTACATTTTATAATATATCTAAAAGACTAATTATATATATAATAGCTAGTATTATATTTATAATTATGTTAACAATCTTTAATATATATAAACGTAGATTATGTGAGAAGTCACTAGATCAAAATGAGAGCTTGCTAAAGACACTTATAAATGCCACTCCAGATATAATTTATTTTAAAGATGCTAATAATAAGTTACTTGAAGCAAATGATTCTATTTTACATTTATTAAATGCTGAAGGAATAAACTATAAACTAAAGAAAGTAGAAGAATTATATAAGGGATCTTCCTTATCGCTAAATAATTTTATTTCATTAAATAAATATGATAAAAAAGCATGGGAAAGTAGAAGTATTTTCAGAAGTGAGGAAACTATGCTATATGAAAAACGAGGAACTAATAAAATTTATGATGTTATAAGGATTCCATTATTTAATGATGATGGAACTCGTAGGGGTCTTATTTTATTAGGGCGTGATATAACAGAGCGGAAACAAATTGAAGATGAACTGCAAAAATCTAAAGAAATAGCTGAAGTTGCAAATGCTACTAAAAATGAGTTTCTAGCAAATATAAGCCATGAAATAAGGACTCCACTTAATGCCATTGTAGGCTTCAGCGAATTGATGGCTCAATTAATAAATGATATAAAGCAAAAGGAATATATCGAAACCATAAATACAGCTGGGAAAAATCTGTTACTTTTAATTAATGACATTTTAGATCTTTCAAAAATAGAAGCAAGAAAGTTAGAAATTAACTATACTCCTGTAAATCCAAGAGCTATATTGGAAGAAATTCAAAAAATTTTAAAACAAAAACTTTCTGAAAAGAACTTACAATTAATAATAGAAGTTCAGGAAGAATTTCCAACAGCAATGCTACTAGATGAAATACGGTTACGGCAGATATTGCTAAATATTGTAGGAAATGCTGCTAAATTTACAGAATCTGGTCATGTTAAGATATCTATGAAAAAGGAAGATAAAAATATAAATGATGATAATTTAATAAATCTAGTTATTTCTGTTGAAGATACTGGAATAGGTATACCTAAAAATGAACAGCAGAGGATTTTTGAAGCTTTTACTCAACAATCAGGACAAAATATAAAAAAATTTGGAGGAACAGGACTAGGACTATCTATTAGTAAAAAACTTGTGGAAATGATGAATGGTGATATAAGCGTAACAAGTTCAGTAGGAAAAGGAAGCACTTTCACTATAACACTACATGATGTCCATATTTCTTTAAATAAAATACCTGCTAATGAAGAAAAGGATACAAATTTTAATAACATAAAATTTGAAAAAGCTAAAGTTCTTGTAGTTGATGATATAGAATCAAACCGTTATTTATTTAAAGAAATTCTAAAAACTGTTGGTGTTGAAGTAATTACAGCAAAAAATGGATTAGAGGCAATTGAAACTGCACAGAATGAAATCCCTGACCTTATTATGATGGATAACAGGATGCCTGTAATGGATGGCATTGATGCTACAAAAGCTATTCGCAAAATATCATGCTTAAGAGATATACCAATTATTGCTATATCTGCTGATGCTACAGAAGAAGATAAAGAACATTTCTTAAATGCGGGTATTAATGACTACATGACCAAACCTATAAATATTAACCATTTTTTCAGTGTACTACAAAAACGGTTAAAACCACTGAATGAGGCCATACTTGAAACTGAGCTACAGGAAATAAATAGCCCAAAAGATGAGAATTATAATTTTTTGATTGAAATAGATGGAGTAGATATAAATGAAGGTGTTGAGAGATTATGTGGCAATAAAAAACTCTATATAAAAATGCTTGTTAAATTTTGCTATGAAAATGAAAACTTAATGTTGCAAATTGAACAAGCTATTAAATCTAAAGAATATGATTCTTCACTAAATTTGTTACATAGCCTAAAAGGTACTAGTGGAAACTTATCTATAATATCTATTTATAATGCAATTATTGAACTTGAAACTAAAATTAAACAAGGGATTCCTTATGATTATGTTAAATTGTTTGATAAGATTGCAGATAATTTTAAAAAAGTTTCAGCTACAGTTTATGACTTTGAAAGAAAAAATCAAGGAATAGTAAGTACTAAAAATTCTTTGGAGGCAGATATGGTATGCAAAGCTGAAATTTTAGATTGTTTAAATAAATTAAAATATTACCTTCAGGATTACGATAGCAATGCACTTAAATATATGGAAGAAATTAAATGGAAATTGGCTAACTTTTTAGATGAAAGTGACCTAGCAAACATTGAAGAAAAAGTTACAATATATGAATTTGACATTGCATTAGATTATATAAATGTGGCAATAAGGCACATGAAATAAAATAACAGATCAAAGATGTGCTGTATATTTTTGTAGGCTATTAGTAAAACTTATTTACGCAGTATGGTGCAAAATAGACAGGCATACTGGTCTGTTAATTTTTGAATGTGCCTAAGTAAAATCAATAAGGAATATAACACAAAATAGAATAGTCGATTTAAGTGTTATTTTTTTTAATATACCTAATATATTGCAGAAGAGAAAACTAAAGTATAGAGAGGGCGATAAATTAAAAATGTGTGATCATAGTAAAAATTGTATTCTTATATTAGATGATAAGCCTGAGAATCTAACAGTAATGAATGAAATTCTTTATGAGGAATATAAGGTAAAAGCCACAACCAATCCTGAAATAGCATTGAAAATTGCAACTTCACATGAATTACCTGATATTATACTACTTGATATAATGATGCCTGTCATGGACGGTTATGAGGTGTGTCGACGATTAAAGGCTAATGAAATTACTAAGAATATCCCTGTAATTTTTGTCACAGCAAAAACTGATGACATCGATGAAACAAAAGGATTTGAATTAGGAGCAGTTGATTATATAGGAAAACCTGCAAATCCTTCAGTAGTGAAAGCTAGGATAAAGACACATCTAGCTCTTCATAATCAGAATAAGGTACTGGAGCAAAAAGTAGAAGAAAGAACAGTTGAATTAAAAAGGACTCGTTTGGAAATTATCCAGAGGTTAGCAGCTGCCGCAGAATATAAAGATCATGAAACTGGAATGCACACTATTAGAATGAGCCGTTATTGTCAGGTAATTGCTTTATCTTATGGACTTAGTGAGGATGAATCTCTAACGATTTTGAATGCATCACCTATGCACGACATTGGAAAGATAGGAATACCTGATAATATTTTATTAAAACCTGGAAAGTTAGATAAAGATGAATGGGATATAATGACTAAGCATTCTATCTATGGAGCCAAAATGCTAGGTGAAGATCATTCAGAATTAATAACGCAGGCACGACTTTGTGCCTTAACCCATCATGAAAAATGGAATGGAAAAGGTTATCCAAATGGGCTTTCTGGTGAAGATATACCACTAATCGGCAGGATTGCTGCCATAGCTGATGTTTTCGATGCTCTTACTTCCAAGCGTCCTTATAAAAATGCATGGTCAGAGGAGGAGGCATTTAAACTTATTGAAAATGAAAGCGGAGAGCACTTTGATCCACAATTAGTCTCAGTTTTCCTGGAAAACAAAAAAGAGATCACCAAAATAAAAAATCAATATCCTTGTTAAGGCATAGACTGGGTAGAAGTCAGTGTAAAAAATAAAAACGCTTTGATAAATTCAAAGTGTTTTTATTAAGTATAGTTCTTCGATACACTACTAAATAAAATAAAACCAGGGCTTATTCTTAAACCCTGGCTTCATTTAGAAACAAGTGTACTTATGGGGACTTTAAAACTATTTTCGGAGTAATCCCCAAATATTATTGTTAAAATCATTACCCATGAGAATCACCTCTTTCGAGTATTATTGTGTGCAGTCTTAAATTAAATATACATGAAAATAAAAAAATAGCCTTAGATTTTTCTAAAGCTATTCATTAATAAATTTTATAAAGTTTTCATTCTTCATTAATATTGAAATATATACACTTGAAATAGTAAAAAATATGTTTATTATTGGTATAATGTTTACAACTAATAAGCTACAAAATGAGATTGCCTTATTTTGGTTATCCTTAATTTTTATATTATTCTTATTTGCAAATAATCTAATTAAAAGCAATATCAAAGATAAACAGCTTAATTTTATTGATATTAGATATAGATCAACTGATGCTCTAAAAAGAAATTTTATAACAAACAAATTTTGATGCTAATAATGTTAAGAAAAGTGTAACTAATAATGTTACAAAAAATTATACGGAACATATATATAAATCAGTTATAAAAAATGTAACTGAAATCTATACAAAATAAGTTACACTTAATAATACATGAAAGGTAACAAAAAGAGTAACTAATTATTTAACTTAATATGATACAGAAATGGTTACTAATTATGATACATATATTGTAATGAAATAAGTAACTTCAAGAGTAACATATAATGTAACTAAATTAGTAATAATAAGTGTAACAAAAAAAGTTCCAAATAATTTGAACTCAAAAAATAAATAATTGTTAGTTTAACTAGAAATAAGGTTTCGAGATCTAACTGTAACTTATAAAAATATATTATAAAAAAATAGGTGATATAGAAAGGTATATGTAACAATCTTGTATATATTTCAATTGAATTTTTATTGATTTGTAGTCAAATAATGTTTAAATAATTTTATAATTTAACAAAGCACATGAAAAAAATAATAGCTTAGATAAATATAATGAAATAGCAAGAATATCTATAGACGCAGCTAGTTATTAATAGTTACATGTGATGAAGGGAGTGTTAAAGTAATCGATTTATTTTAGCAATATTTTTTCATTTTTAATGTATTTTGTATATAAATTAAAGTCCCCCATAGAAAAAATTTTAAATTTGAAATAGAGATTATAGAGTATTTACATTACTAAAATCGAGTTGAAAATTATATATTGGTATACAAGGTAATTTTATAGAAGAAAAAAACGAGTTAATTTTTAAAAAACATAACTTGATTTCCATATAAAAAACTTTAAAAATACAAAGAAAAATAAAACATAGCACGAAATGTATATTTCGTGCTATGTTTTTCTCTATTTATGTGGCTCAAATAAAAAATAAGATAATACAGGTTGGTAGTACACAGAAAGTAATATTTGATTTGGATTGTTACTTTGCTAAACTAAATCATTATAATGGATACTCTGTAAATAATGATTTACTTATTTCTGATATAAAAGAAATGGGAACGGATACTTGAGAAGTAGACTTCTATAAAAAAAAGTCAGATGAAAAAGAATATGACACAATTGGATGTTTCTTTGCAACTGTAGGAAAACAAAAATATAGTAGCTATATAGGACGAATTATTCATTGAAGTCCTTGTATACCAATAAGAGAAACATATTTAATTAGTACGAAAGAAGTCGAGAGATTGTATAATAACCGTCCCATATTTTTACAAATTATGTAAAACAAATGTGATAATGTATATATTGTATATATTGTTATTACATTATATACAATATATAGACTTGGAGGTATATGATGAAAGATGCGACGATAATGCTTAGAGTTACATCAGAGCAGAAGTTAGCTATAAAAAGAATGGCACGAAAACAAGGGATGACCATTACCGAATTTATGCTGTTTAATTTGATGAAAGCAATCAGTAAATCTGAATTAGAGGGAGAAATTGATTTAGATTTAGAGTTAAAAAAGGTAAAGAAATAGATTAGACTTTCCTTTTTGTATATAACATATAGACAAGCAATACAATATATACAACCATGCACAGCATTAATATTAACTTTTATAAGGTAATGGTGGTATAAATGCTGTCTGAACGCCACACAAAAGAATATTAAAATATATATTTAATTGTGATAAATAACTTATAAGGAAACGCTGGTATAAACGCCATACAAAAGTATTCGAATATAAAATCAAAAAAGGGAGATTAAAAAATGAGAATTAGTGCAGATATAGGTTATAATACAACAAACTTTATCGGACAGGACATAGAAAGTTCTTTTTTGTCTACAGTAAAAGAAAAGATACATGAGTTGGAAACAGCTAAATATACAGTAGAGTATAATAACAGAACATATTTAATTGGTAACGATGATGGGTTTACCAGTATTGAACAAACCAGGGATAAGGATGCTATTTTTCATATTTGCTTATATACAGCTATAGCAGCTACTATGAGTTCTACAATAGACAATAATGTTAGAGTTGTAACTGGACTTCCTACTCAGTTTTTTGCAGAACAAAAGAGTGCTTTAATAAAAGCTCTTGAAAACAGACGAGTATTCATGAAATTTAATGGAGAAACCAGGAATTTTACAATTACTAAAGTAATTGTATTCCCTCAATCAGCTGGGTTATTTCTATATGATAAATCGCTAGTGGAGAAAGATACCTTAGTAATAGATATAGGTGGTGGTACATTAGATATAGCATACATGAGCAATGGGCAATTTAAAGAAGGAAGGACATACCCATTGGGAGTAAATTACACTTACGATATTCTCCTTCAAGAATTATCTAAGTATGGAGTAAATTACTCTAATCGCATGAAGGCAGAGCAGATAATTTCAGATAAAACTATATTCGTAGAAGGCAGAGAAGTGGATGTAAAAAAAGACATAGATAATGTCTTAAATCTTAGATCAAAAGAGATAGTAAACGCTATAAAGCAGGCGTTTCCCGAACAATCAAAATACTCAAGATTCGTTTTTATAGGTGGAGGAGCTCTATTGCTTAAAAATTATCTAAGTGACTATAGGGTGCTAGATGATGCGCAAATGATTAATGTTAAAATATATGACATAATAGGTAACAGTAAGAATGTGTAAAAAATTAAAAACTACAATTACGTTAGCATCACACATCAAAGACTTTGCTTCTCAAGAAGCAAGATCTCTCGGTTTAGATTTTTCGGCATATATAACAGTATTAATAGCTGAAAAAATGAGAGGAACCATGATTGTTCCACCTACAAAACTTGTTACTGATAATACAACTGATAAAATAGCTATAGATAACAAAGAGATTATAACAATAGATAGTGAGCAGGAGAACGAAATAGATAGATTATTACAATGGTAAAAAAACAGGTGGATTTTTTGTTTATCCGTTTTTTATATTGTGCAATATTAGGAGCAGAAATGCTCTTTTTTGTTTTTTTGAATAAGTACCATAGCTGATAAGATAATACAATTTAATGTGTTTATGCATTAGAGTAGTTGGAACTGGTGTTATATCTTAGAATTATTTACAACTACCTAAGTATCAAAAAAATATAGTTTATTTAAAGTATACCTAAATAAACACTAATATTTTTCTAAACAAAATAAAACCAGGGCTTATTCTTAAACCCTGGCTTCATTTAGAAACAAGTGTACTTATGGGGACTTTAAAATTATTTTCGGAGTAATCCCCAAATATTATTGTTAAAATCATTGCCCATGAGAATCACCTCTTTCAAATATTATTGTGTGTAGTATTAAATTAAATATACATGAAAATAAAAAAAGAGGGACTTAATCACTCTCTTTTAACATGGAGCTATAACCCATGTTATCTTTATTTTATAATTCTAATGTCTCGTCATCATATTTATATTTTACCCAAATTAATAGGATACTCTTGGCACCATTCAAATTAATTTCTAGGATCATTTAAAGTTAATATGTGCTCTTGAATTTTTCACTTCTGTTTTATTTATAATTCTTCCATCGTTTAACTCTATATCTATATCAGGTTTAAGGCCTAACGTCTTACCGATGTCCATGATTGCATTGTAATCAGCTTTTGTATCTTCTCCATCTACCACTAATTTTTTATATCATTCCCGCTTATTACTTCACCATTCTGTAAAGTTAATTTGATTTCAATCATAAAATTACCTCCATTTTAAATATATTACAATATAATTTTGCATTTAATCAAGATTTTACTACCTTAATTATAGAATAATATTTGGGCAGTTGTGTTACAAAAGTTAGTTAATAATAATATTTGTTTAAAGATATAACACAAGTTCCAATTGCTCCAATACATCTAATATTAATTATTATCTTATAAGTTATGATACTTTATTTTGAAATTATTTATATTTATAATTATTTTATATTTACCATTTATAATAATATAAGTTGCATCATTATTATAGAATATAAACATAGATTGGAGTTTTGTTTATTGCTTGAAAATAAAATTTATGTGTTTTAAATGTACTTTATTGTAGGCATTAGATAATGGCAGTAATTTCAATATTAGTCGTAGTAGCAGTAGTTTTCATTAATATTTATTTGGAAAAAGATTGCAGATACCTAATTCCTGTAGCTGATATTGGAAACATAAGCAGTAACTTTTATCAAATTAAGGCTGAAGATATTGCATCCAATCACATTCATTCAAATGACTTTTTAACCCAAATTAAAACTTATAGAGATAACATTGATAAATATCTAAGTGAGTATGAAAAAACTAAAATGGATGAACGGGAAAATAAGGATATAAATGATTTTAAATCAACCTATAGCTTTTTTTCAGATATGTGAGATAAACCAACAATTAATGTGCAAGCACAGACTTTGTCATCTATGTCAGAAGAAATGGTAGCATGATCAGAAAATATTACATCATCTGTTCAGGAAGTTTCAAAATCGAATGAATTTCAATCATGAGAGCTACTTGATATCAATTCTGAACTGAATGAGTTTAGCAATCGACTCCAAAGTATAGTAAATGCTATAAAATCCATTGATGCCAATTCAATAAGTATCCATACTATGGAATGAAAGTGACTCAAAGTTAGAGGTTTTAATTGAATCCGTAAATGACTTAATTATTTCATTCCAGGACTTTACAAAAAAAATGAATGCGCTGGGTGTTAAAATTGGAAAGATAAATAATATTACAAATTATATTAATAATATTTCAGAGCAAACCAGCCTTCTGGCTTTAAATGCAGCAATTGAGGCAGCAAGAGCTGGGGAGCAAGGCAAAGGTTTTTCTGTTGTTGCAGAAGAAATAAGAAAATTAGCAGAGGAAAGCAAAGGATCAACACAAAATATAAATAAGCTAACTTTAGACATAGAAAATGATACTTCAGAAATAATAACTATGACTAGTTCGATGAATAATAAATTAATTGAACAATCAGATGTGGTTGCAACATCATTAGATTCGTTTAAAAAAATTATTTCAGCTGTGGAATTCATAATTCCAGAAATTAATGAAGTAACTGCATCAGTTTCAGATTTAAATGAGGAAAAGAATAATATAACAGAGAAAGTAAGTAATATATCTTCGCTAGCAGAGGAAATAAGCGCTACATCAGAAGAGATGGTAGCTTCATCAGAACAATTATCTAGTTCTTCAAGTGGGTAGCAAAATCTGCTTCCATTCTAAATAGTGTTACAGAAGAAATGATATCATATGTAAATTGATATTATTTAGGTTCAGATGAAGTATGACTGCAATACATAAATAATGCTAACCATAGTATTTGATACATATTCTATTGCATAATTAGTATACTGAGTGTTATTTTATAGCATTAAATGTTATAATCTATTAATGAATTGCTTCGCACTCGCAAGAATATTATTCATAATAAATCAAAGTTAAATAAAGAAATACAACGGTGGGGGAGAATAAAATGAACTTATTAAAAAATGTAAAAGTAAAAACTAAATTAATTTCAACATTTTTAATTGTGGCTGTACTAATTGCTGTAGTAGGTGCAGTTGGGACAATATCATTAAAAAAGATGGCTACAAATTCAGAAAGTATGTATGATGATAACACTCAGGGTATATACATGATGACGGATATGAGGCAAAATTTAACCCAAATCAATAATGACATATTACAGTTGGTTTATATAAAGGATTCTTCTAAAAACGCTGATATAGAAAAAGATATTCAGGCAAATGAAGATGAAAATGATAAATACATAGCAAGTTATGAAAAACTTCCTATGACTGCTACAGAAAAACAATATTATCCAGTATTTCAAAGTCAATTACAACAATATAGAACTTTAAAAGAAATTGTTATTAAAATTGAACACGACAATAATTATGCTGATATAGAAAAGCAATACCAAGAAATGTCAAAAGCAAATGACACAATGTTTGAAAGTCTTGATAAACTTATTAATGCAAATCTTGATGATGCAAAAAATGTAAATTCAGGTATTCAATCATTATATATCAGTTCAAATGTACTTATGCTTACATTAATATTGGCAGGAGTAGTGATTGCAATTTTACTTAGTTTATTAATTTCAAGGGATATAGATACACCGTTAATAAAAATAAAAAACTGGGCAGAAAGATTAGCTTTATATGACTTTTCGACTGAAATCACCATCGAAAGAGGAGATGAATTTGGACAAACAGGTGTAGCTTTAAATGCTGCACAAGAAAATGTAAGTAGATTAATAAAAGTAATTATGGAAAATTCACAGGACATAAGTGCATCATCTGAAGAACTTTCAGCAACAGTTCAAGAATTAGCTTCAAAAGCTATAACTATAGATCAAGCAGTAGATACTATTGCTTCTGGTATGCAAGAGTCCAGTGCTGCCACAGAGGAGATAAGTGCATCTATTGAAGAAGTGGATTCAAGTATTAATATACTTTCTTCTAAAGCTATGAAAGGAAGTAATAATGCAAATAAATCTAAAGAAAGAGCTACAGAAGTTAAAAACAATAGCCAAAATGCTATTCTAGAAACTGAAATACTATATGTTGAAAAACAAAAAAATATGAAAAAAGCTATTGAAGATGGAAAAGTAGTAGATAGTATAAAAGTTATGGCAGATACTATTGGAAGTATAGCAGAGCAAACAAATTTACTTGCATTGAATGCTGCAATAGAAGCAGCAAGAGCAGGGGATCATGGAAAAGGTTTTGCAGTGGTAGCAGAAGAAGTAAGAAAGCTTGCAGAAGAGTCAGCGCAAGCAGTAATAAATATTCAAGATACTATTTCTAAAGTTCAAGGGGCATTTAAAAGTAGTATTGATACAGGTAGCGATATGTTAGAATTTGTGAATACACATGTGCATGAACAATTTAACGCCTATGGAGAAACAGGTAATAAGTATTATAATGATTCAGATCTTGTAAGCAAAATGTCTGAAGAAATTGCTGCTATGTCTGAAGAAATCACAGCTACGGTTGGACAAGTAAGTGAAGCTGTTCAAAATATGGCAGATTCTTCACAAAAATCAAGTGAACAAGCAGAAACCATAAAAGAGAGCATGGATGAAACTACAAAAGCCATAGAACAAGTAGCATTAACTGCACAAAGCCAAGCAGAGCTTGCTCAAAAGCTTAATGAAATAGTTCAGAAGTTTAAAATATAATTTAATTTGTGCATTTAGTATAAATAAAAATTGAAGTGTGTTTTATGTTCTTCTATACTAAGATTTGGGAGAATTTTTTTAAAGGTATGCAGGCAATAAAATTAGGTTACCAATACTAAATTATATAGATAATTACGACACAGTTTTCTTTTATTGTGCATTAGTAAAAATAAATAATAAATTAAAATATCACATTATTCAAAAATGAATTTGTGATATTTTTTTGTTTGATAATTCGTTTGTTTTATTCATTTTAAGTCCTCCCACCTTTGGAATTTAAAAATAATTTACTAAAGGACCGAGGAGAGGCACCTTTTTCAATAGAGAGCATTTTTTAGGAAAGAGGGAATAAATATAGATGGTGATAGTTATAAATTTATATTTGCTATTTTAGGAATAGTTGTAGAAATCAAGATAGAAAGCACAGTTGAGATGGTTAATCTTTATTATAAAAATTAAAAATGAATCTAACGGATGATTTGTGAGCATTATTTTGATTAATCTTTATTACAAACCTACACTTATAGATAACAAATTTATTTTTAACTTAAAAGAATTATAGAAAAATAGCCAAGAGCATCTATATTGATTTATAGTTACTTATTTCTATATGAGCATAATTTCCTTATCGAAAAACTATACTTTTTTATAACTTAGTTAGTGTTACAGTATTCACACTAGTGTTGAAAGGATTTCGATATATGAGAATAGGTGGTATACTTAATTTACGACAGTAATTTAATGCGAAAATAATTTAAATTTAAGTTAGAAAGGAAGCCGGGTTTAATGAATAATATCGAGAAATTTTCGAATAAATCAGAAGTATACACTAAATATCGTCCATCATATCCAATGGAGTTTATAGAATTATTAGAAAAAAGTGTAGACATATGTGAGGATACAATAATTGCTGATGTAGGTGCAGGTACTGGTATATTAACACAACAGCTTGCTGGTAATACAAAAAAAGTATATGCTGTTGAACCTAATAATCAAATGAGAACAGCTTGCAAAGAATATTGTAATGAAGCAAAAAATGTGGACATTATTAATGGTAGTGCAGAAAATACCACGTTACCTGATAGAAGTATAGATATTATTACTGTAGCACAAGCTTTTCATTGGTTTGATAGAGAAAAAACTAAAGTTGAATTCCAACGTATTTTGAGGCCTATGGGAAAGGTAATACTTTTGTGGAATAGTCGTGATGCTGAAAGTGAATTAATAAAAGAAATGTATATACTTTTTAAGAGTTTATGTCCAAATTTTAAAGGTTTTTCTCAAGGTATTAATCTAACTCCAAATGAATATAATGACTTTTTCAAACAAGGAAGTTGTAATTTTAAAGTGTTTTCTAATAATTTAATTGTAACACTAGATGAATACATAGGTAGAAATTTATCGTCATCTTTTGCACCACTAAAAAGTGATGAAAATTATATAGATTTTATTGAGGGATTAACACATATATTTAATAAATATAGCGATAATGATAATTTAGTATTTTCACAGAAAACTTATGTTTATATTGGATATATTTAATTTTAAACCACAATATATTTACTTCAATATGACACGTAATTTTCTTATAAAGCTTAATAGTAGATTTATGCGTTAAAAACTATACAAATTAGAAAAGGGAATATTATGTTTCATACACAAGCTTTTGGTACGATTTTATATTTTGCTATAATTATTTTTAATCTTACAACAGTATATAGAGTAATAACATCTAAGTCACAGGTAAGTGTTAATGTATTAACTAAAATAACAATAAATAGAACTAAATATTAAAGTATTAATATTTAGTTCTATTTTAAACATATTCTTAATGTTAATATTGCTTTTTTGTATATGGGTGATATACCCGAATTTTATCGCAACCATTATTACTACCTTTATCGCTAATATGGGTATTACACGATATAAATTATATAAGTTAACGTAGTTAGTATTGATGAAGCATTAAATGTGGTTATTAAGTATTACTAAGTTATATATAGAATATTGCAATTAATTAAGGCACTGAACTCATGAAAGCTCCGTGCTTTATTTATGCGTTTCATGACTATACCTTCGCAGTTTAAATATAACAGATAAAGAACAAATTAAGGATGAAGCATACCATAATTGGGTGTGTTTCATCCTTTTTATGTAAAGGTAAATTCCACCTGAGTGAAAAAGTAAACTCAATGAAAATTGATATTTTTAGGATTAATTTGCTATAAGTTATAAACTATCACTTCTAAATTGTTTACTTTGAAATATCCTCTGTTGAATCTTTAGTATATTTAGCTATAGAAAATAGTTCTTCATTCAGTGGCATAGATACACCCTACTTTTTTAAATAAGCCATTGTGAATACTGTAGCTGGTATAGTAAATATTAACCCTATACTACCTGCTAATGCTTTAAATATTTCACTTGCTATAACGTCTTGATTTATAATCTCCATAAAAGACATTTTATAGGATAGTAATATTACTATTGTTACTATCGCTTCACTAGCATAAGCAAGCATAAGAGTATTTGCCATAGCTCCTAATATATCTCTACCCACATTCATACCGGATTTTATTAATTGTTTTTTAGTTATATTCGAATTATTAATCTCTACCTCATACATAGCCGAGGATATACTTATTCCTATATCTATTGCAGCTCCTAATGTTCCAAGAAGTATAGCTGCAAAGAATAACCCTTTAAAGTTAAATGCATGTTCCATAGGTATATATGTCAGTGCTTGAACATCATCACTACTTACTCCTGTAAATCTCATAACATTTCCTACAATTAGAATTATAAAAACAGAACTTAATAATCCTGAAGCTGTACCTATAATTGCAGCAAAGGTTTTTTTATTTAATCCACTTACAATTAAAAGATTTATTATAAGCAAAGCTATACAAACTAATATTGTAGGAATTACTGGATCTAAACCTTTCATTATAATAGGAATAATTATTTTCACAATAGCTACTCCTGTTAAAAATAATGTTATTAAAGATTTAAATCCTTTTTTTCCTCCTATAATTATAAAAAGTATAATAAAGATTATAGCTAATATAGTAACATATTTATATCTTACAAAATCATATATATATGCACTACTTATACTTCCATCATTATTTTCTTCTATATATAACATCACTTCATTCCCATTTTTTACATTAAACACCTCTAACACATTACTATCTTTTACCTTGTCATCTACTAAATTATCCACAGTTAATATTTCACTTTTATGTTTACCTGATGTTATTTCAACTTTAACTCTATTGCTTATATTGTTGCTATCTTTACCATCGTCCTTGTTTGGTAACATCTCTATAACCCTTGCTTCTACAGATTGTTGAGATTTTGCAATTGTACTTGCAGCATTAACAGAAGATGTTGCAAATAAAATACATACTATGATTAGTATTTCTAAAATAACTACTTTCCTTAATTTCCTCATTTCATATTCCCTTCTTAGAGTTACAGGTAGTATTATAAGTCCGTATAATAGGATATATTGGCTTATCCAATTTATAATTTGAACATAGTTAAAATAGTTGTATCCCCATGTTAATGCTTTAAACCCTGCATCTTTAAAATTTTTCGATCTGTGCATTAAAGTTTTTAAAGACCTACCCAATAAAACTTATAGTATGTGATACTCCTCCTACAGATAAAAAAACAAATAAACACAGAGATATCAATAGGGGGTAGTCCTTCTCCTATTAACACTTGAACAAAAATCTAATTTATTAATGAATACTTAGTCATGAAATGTTAGTGCTTTATGATACAAATTTGAATTCTATCCTTGATTTTTCCTGCCAGTTCTTCTGCTCATTATTTTTATATAGGGTACTTATAGTTGCAAGCGCTACAGAACCATCTTTTGACCAACTCATTCCATTATGTTTTTGCCTACTTGCCACTAATATTTCAATTGTTTTATCTATTTTACCGATTCATAATTGCTGTTCTATTTTTTCTAGAATGTCATTTCTAAAAGATCTAGTTTTTAATGCTAGACTTAACTCCATCTTACATTTTTCACTAAGATGATACCAGTCTAGTAAAATTCCATAGCATTTAAACCAACTAAATGCATTATGAAGACTCTTTTCTCCATCCACAAAGAATAATAAGTAATTTTTAAGGTTATTGTTCAAAAGTAAAAATGCAACTATCCTAGGCAAAACTTCACCTGTACTGCAAGCATTTAAGCAATATCTTTCCTTTAACTTTTCAATGTGAACAATTGTATTTCTGACATAGTGTGTTTTCGTATCTTGGATTTTTTCCTTATCTTTAGACCTTTTTTCTTTTTGTTTTTTTACACTAACATCATCTATAGATATATTTATTGTATTGTCTGGGTTTTCATAGAACTTTTCTTGCTGTATACCTCTAAATTCATTTTTATAACATAATCACCCATTGTTTAGCACCTTCCTTGAATACTAATTTATTTTATATAGTTAGTATTACCTAAAAAGGGTTTTAACATTAAATTTTTATAACACAGATCGAAATTTTTTACATATTTTAAAAATGCGTCTCTATAGTTTACGCCTTCACCTATAGGGATTGAACCTTCATGATATTTAATACACACATTATTTATTCCCCAATATTTTAATTCTGATATTAAATTATCTATACCACCATATTTATCCACTTGATTTTGAAGCAGTACATCTATGTATGGATAAACACTACGTAAATCCAACTTATTGTTGCAACTAATTTGCATTCACACTTAAACTATATACATACAAAATCATATTGTCAATATACTAGATTTATTTAAAAAGGTATACCATTTTATAAATTGAAAATATAAAAGGGGCTGTTGCAAAGCAGAAATTATATTTCTATTTTGCAACAACCCCTTCAAATAAACAAAATTACCTTCTGTTGTTTTGTTGTTTTCTAGCTCTTCTACAATCTGGACATCTTACTAGTTCATTTTCAAATCCTTTTTCTTTGTAGAACTCTTGCTCTCCAACTATATATGTTCATGTTATATAACTTATACTTGCTTTTTCATTTCTAATAATACTCCACCACCATAAATTATTAGTGTATTATCATCTTTTATAAGAAAATTACACGTACTTTGACTGTTTGATGATGAAACTTTAACTTCAATAATATAATCTTTATTTATGCTTAAATCTTTAAATGTAGTACGCCATGACTCTTCAAATTCACTCTTAGAAATAGTTTTCTTTTCATACACAGGGTTTTCTATTACATTATCTAGATCCTTTGGTGACTCTCCGAAAGCAGTAGCTCCATCTTTAGAAAAACTCACTGCCCTTCCAATTATAGAGTTTATATCATTAGAATCATATGTTGTAATTTGTGACGCAGTAGTTAAATTCTTTGATATAGTCCACGTTCCAAAGAATTTTTCATCTTCTAAAATATTTTCATTTTTATTATTGGACTCAATGACATTGTTCTTGCCTGCTGTTATATTTTCTTTATTTAAATCATTATCATCTACTTTTTGCTTTTCTTTATCTTCTTCATTAGATATAGTTTGCTTATAACTATTTTTTTTATCATTAAAAGTAGTATTTCCACATCCTATCAATATGGAACTTAAGAGAAATATTAATATCTTTTTTATTACCTTTTCTTTTTTCATATAAATCACGTCCTCTCTTAATAGAATTCTAACAATAAATTTGTATAAAGTAAAATTAAAACTGCTTTGTATGAAACTTAATATAAAGTTGAAATTTAAATTACTTATTGATAATATATAGTATACAAAGAAGGTATATAGCTTTGAATAAAATAAGAAAAGTCATTACTTTTGTTTACAATTATATCAATTTTATTTTTAAAATTTAATGTACAAGCAAAAACAGAACTTCCGCCAGCTGATATAGGTTGGGCAAATGTAAACAATGGTTGGTATTCTTATACTTCACAAAATAAAAAGGCAGTTGGTTGGCTTAATGTAAATAATAACTCCTATTATTTACAAAATGATGAAAAAATGAAGATAGGTTTGCTAAATAATGATAATACTTATTATTATTTGAATGATTCTGGTTCTATGGCAACGAATACTACCATTGATGATTGGATAATAGATAGTAATGGCATTGGAATGAAAAATAATGTGATAATAGATAAAGATGCTAGTGAAAAAAAAGATCGTACAATAACAAATAAAGGCATTAAATTTATAGCGGATTATGAAGGATACTCTGCTAGTGCTTATATCGGACAAGATGTTCAAAATAAAACAATTGGATATGGACATGTTATTCAGCCCGATGAAAATTTTACAAGTTTAACGGAGTCCCAAGCAGAAGACTTACTGAATAATGATCTCACCAACTATGTTAATGGCGTTAATAGTTTAACAAATCAGATTGATTTAAATAATAACCAATTTGATTCCTTAGTTAGCTTTTCATATAATTGTGGCCTACATGCATTTGCGGAATCTCAATTATTAAAAGATATTAAAACAAATGCTTCTTCTAAAATTCTAAAAGACGATTTTTGTAATTATATACATATTATTGATAAAGATGGTACTAGTGTTAAATCTTTAGGCTTGTGAAGAAGAAGAATGGATGAATGGAATTTATATATAAATGGAGATTATAATAGAGATTATCCAAATTGGTAATTACAGAAAGCCCTGTTGTATAATTTTATATTAGATTCTACAAAATAAAAATGAGCTAGATTAAATCTTTATATAGTTCTGTTATTTTTTTAATGTCCGTTAGAATTTGCCTCAGTATAAGATAATTCTGTTATTGTTATTTATGGAGATCATACTGGAGTCCATAAATATTATAATAATGATATACAAAAGCTTGATTTTGAGGGTAATTGGTGGAAAATATCTGACACAAAATAATGTTATAATTTTATGTAAAATTGTTCTATACATAATTAAAAGGAGATAAAAAACATATGAAGATAAAAAACCATATGAAAAAGAATGCAAACCTATCTATATTTCCTGTTTTAACACTAATTTTATCTATATTTATAATCTGCCTTATTCTTCCTTGCGTTAACTTTTTTAGGGGAAATTTAACTATCATAAATAAAACTGTATATGCTAGTTCACTTCCTAATAATAATTTTAAAAGTACCTATACTCCAAAAATTAAATTTGCAGATAGACCTATAACAAAAATTAATGGAGTGAGCTTAAATATTTTAAATGAAACTAACATTACTAATGTTCCTATGTTACTTAAATCCCAAAGATATTATATACCTCTTAATTTTATTTGCAGTAAACTTAATTATAATATTGATACTTCCAATAATACTATTTCATTATCTAATAATGATGATAAGATTTCGTTAACTGAAAATTCTTACGAGAAAAATTCTAATACGGGCTCTCTCCGTGGTAATTTGATAAACAGTGATGGCACTTATTATATTTCAATATCAGATATAGAAGAACTCTTTGATTTAATTGCTGTGTTTGACTTTAAAAATAAGAATATTAGCTTACTTCCTAGCAATATCAAAGCACCTGAAGATTCTTCAATATTATACAGTGACAAAGTTGCTTTAATAAGATTTGAAGACTTTACTTGTGGTGATACAAATTTTGTAGACAAAAATCAAACAAAAGTAAAATGTATGGCAGATCTTCTTTATTCTGAAGGTATGAAATTTCATATTGCTTGGATTCCTAGATTCAAAGCTCCTACAGACAATATTGATAATGATTTATTAACAAATGATAATATAACAAATGTAGGATTTGTAAATTTACTGGATTATTTACTTAATAAAGGTGGAGAAATCGGACTACATGGATATACTCATCAATCTGGTAATGATAGAAGTGCTGTTGGTGAAGAACTTTCTAAAGATATAAATAATACCGTGCCTGAAACTAGAGCTGTAATTGAAAAGGGGATTGACACTGCAAGTGCTTTAAATATTCCTATTTCCTTTTATGAAAGCCCTCATTATAGAGATACTGAACTTCAACAAAAAGTTATTGAGGATTATTTTCAATTTATATACGAGCCTTTTGATTATACCCATAAGGACAACATTTATAAAACTGATGA
>Ga0302188_10000551_pt1 | contig 31768 bp, 38 predicted proteins | sample II_Bog_E2_1_FD_198783 | JGI IMG/M metagenome (GOLD analysis project Ga0302188, IMG submission 198783) | Peat permafrost microbial communities from Stordalen Mire near Abisko, Sweden - II_Bog_E2_1 | ecosystem: Environmental > Terrestrial > Soil > Wetlands > Peat | place: Sweden: Abisko...
TAATTATGTGTGGAAAAGGGATCTGTTGTTTAAAATAATTAATATTAGAGGTAATCTAAAATATAAAAATTGGTATAATTTATATTTTATTTGATATATTCCTTCAAGATATTCTATTATTTGTCCTTTTTACAGAATATACTTAAATTATTGTCTTTATAAAAGAGTGGTGTGATAACTATTTGATTTGTATTGTATTGTATTGTATTGTATCGTATTGTCTTTATATACCTGAAAAGGAATCAAAGGGTGTAAATTTCGAGATCTTATAAATATAAATCCTAACAAAATGCAAATAATCATCATCATCAAAGTCCTCTACAGGACTTTCTGCGGCGGTTTGAAGGTAGACTTGCCTCCAAATTAGCTCGCCACAATTCTAATTGCTTTTTATTCTTCTATTAATTATCGATTGTAATTAAAATTCTTTGAAATAGAAATAATTTACTCATATTGTTACGATGAAAGAATTCAGCATCCATGAAGTGCACGCATCAATCAGTACTTTCCTTCCTATCAAGAATGTTAATTTGCAAAAAGATGTGGGCAATTTCAGTCGATAATACCTCGAGTTGCCGACGATTTTATCTCCAGATACTCTACTAAGCAACAATTGCAACCTGATTTTTTTAAGTAGGATGCAGCAATGGCTCATAATCAACTAATCCTTTATTCGGATTGTACATAGTAATTTAGATAGAATGCGTTCAAGCCATGAGGAAATTTCAATTTTTGGAAGTCGCAGCTGAAATTGTATCATCTCTGACGACAGCTGTACTTAACATTAACTATTTCCTTGCTAAATAGCTCTATCATCGGCTTCGGAATACTAATCCTCATGTTCACGCTCTGACACAGCCCCTATGCACAGGCTGCGGTCGCCTTCGTTAAAACGAGAGATTACGCGCATTAAAATAATAGTTGTCAATAGATTATAATTTCCAATAGCCAAAACCTCGATAAAGGGAGAGCATAGTGTTTAGGCGTGGTTAAAAATACTAACTATCATAACTTCTGGAGTAGCAAAGATAAAATTTATAAACTTTAAGTGAGGAAGAAATAAGAAAGCGACTCAACAAAATGTAGCAAGATCACGATTTCCATCAACAATAAATTATGACTTGCCTTGATTAATTACAGCGGGCTCATGAAAGAGTTGCCAGCTATAGTTGTGGCTTGTAAAATAGAGATCATAAATAAGAATCCCAATTTAATATAGAGAGATATGTCTTTTCATTGACTAGGCATTTTTTTAATAATTTGGCGTCGATATAGTCTAAGATAAAGCAGTTGAAGCACTCACTTAATCCCATTTCGCATGCAATGGTCCAAACAGAAGAACAGTACATCATGGTTTCTGTTCATCGGTAAATGATCACTGAGAAATCAAAAGAATTATAAACAATAAAGCGAGCATTGGACCAGTCTACTGGAAAATTAATAATTTCTACCAAAGCAGTGCAATAAAAATAGCAAATGATTCATATTTTGCAGTAAAAACTATTAGAGGTAGAAGTGGAGAGAGAACATGAAAGAATTTCTGACAAATTAGCCTACGCTCAGCTCAGCCACGCCTAAAATGAAATCAAAATTCAAACACAAAGGCAGCTGAATAATAGAATAAAAACTATTAAGAATTTGTAAAGTCAAAATAAAGTAGTCAACCAGATTATAGAAAAGCCTTTGAATTAAGATCTAGAAAGAGGCAATTTAAACTAAATGTAATATTCAGATGAGCATTCCGTTGAGAAAATAAAATCAGCTCTCAAATTGATTCGAAAATAGTCAATCTTATTCAATCCAAGGGCAATGCTAAAACTGGCCTGTTTAAGAACACTCAGTCAAGACTGTGCAGATAAATTAGTCTAATGTGGCTCATCAGTCGAGTAGCTTTTACAGTAAATATACAAAGATAAATTATCAAAATTGTAAATCCATCAAATCATAAATTAATGCGTAATTCCCCATAAAAAGACATCCTATGAGGTGAAGCGTAAGACAAATGCTCGGAGGTCACTCGACGAAAATATTAAGATATATGATAAAGACAAAAAAATACTTTAAAATAGCACGGAATTACAAACAAATGAACACTTCAAGAAAGACAGAAAAAAACTTACTAAATTGGACATCGCCAGAACTTAATCCAGAAAAATCTCCACCTTCAATAGGCAAAGCCTCATTACTCTCTAAGAGAGATAAAACGCAGATAAAAATTTATTTAACAAAAAATCAGATTGGACAGGCATCTCTCAATAAAAGATAATTTCATTTGGACGGAGAATGAGCAAATTATAATAATCAAAGCGTGTGTCCTGCTTTAAAACACCTCTTTAATACTATAATCAAACGATAGAGACCAAGTAAAATTAGAGTAATTCAAAGAACGATTTTATTGATTTAAAAAGCTGCTTAAAAAGACTTAAAACAAAAAAGCAAAGTAATTTTAGCCGTTAGAGTAGTTGTGAGTCAAGATAGAATAACTAATATCTACGAAAGAATATCATTGAGGACACACTAAACAATGGCTAACTTTTCGGATAGAAAGATAAATAGCTATTACTCAATATATAGTCGTGCCTGAAGAATGGTGTCAGACTGCCATTTTAGCGACCTGAATACAATAGGTCCTCCCTTTTTCCTCCAGAAATCAGTTACTCCACTTGCTTTTATTCAACTTTGGCAAAAATGCACCTAACAAATTTAACAGTTTATAACAATCTGAAAGTCTTTTTAAATAGGTTACTACCGAGTTGTTCATCATAATAATAAGGAAAAGTACAAGATAGATTGATCTGGCTGTTAATGGCTCATAGGAAATGCAAAGGAAATGGATCCATTTGTGACCATCTCTAAACTTTTTTGTAAAAAGTTAAGAGTGTGTGCTATTGATAGTTTTTATTTTTTCAGAATTATTTATGGTAAAATTTACAAAAATGATCCCTCAAATGATCAGCAGTCACTATGAAACTCAACATGCATCTTAAATAAAGTTCTGATAATCAAAAAAATGGCAATGATAAATCCAAGCCCTTTACTAATTGCAAAGTCAATTTATTCTGATAATGTTATTCTGATGATGACTGATGTATGTGTTAATGTATTCTAAAGTTATAATAGAAGAATAAAATAAAGAAGAATGTCAGTCATCATATCAAACTGTGATCAAATTTGTCATAGTCCCACCAACACATCTCCCTCCAAAATGCTCTATACTTTCCCCAAAAGAGCTCGCTTCCACTCGCGCAAACTTGTATAGTATTTTTCTTTCGATTTAGTTGCGATCGCTATTATGATCTGCCATCTACAGTGGCTGGATGTAGGACCACATCCCTTGGTTTTGGACATAAATACGATTTTACACAAGAGTAACTCTATTTTGATTTAGTGCTGCTAAGAATCCGCCTCCCAATACATATACAATCAAAAGCGAATTTTCCCCGAACAAAACAATAGGTTTCGGTTTCGGTAAGGGTCGCGAGGAAATGTAAGTGACAGGGCCTCTTGCCTCGGTGAAAGTAAACAAAAATCCAGGACCAGGCTCTTATAAGCTGAGCTCAACTCTCTCTAAATCAGCCTATAGCTTAAATGGTAAACTTCACGAATAAGACAAAGATAAAATGAAAATCCCGGGTCCTGGGACTTACCCTGTAGCTTTTTGTATAAGCGAAAAGGGAAATTATTTTTTGTCTAAATACAAAAGCAGCTGTGTGCGCGATTTTGGTAAAATAGGAGGCCGACCAGAAATACATGAAAACAAAGTGCCGGGTCCGGGATCTTATGATACTTCTCACATTAACCTTTCTCCTACTGGAAGATATGTCGTTTCCAAAATGAGAAATTGCCTGTCTCGCAAATTTGCCATAACAACTAGAAAGCCTTTAGGCGAAAACAATGAAAACCCTGGTCCTGGAAACTACAAATTACCCAGTGAATTCGGGCACTACATTTCGCGTGGTGCGTTTGATGAGCGTCATAACTTGCCTAAATAAGGCGACAAGTTAACTAAAACGTAGTAAACTAGATAAGTTGTTTGATTTTTATTCATATTATTGACAGGGATTGATAAATTAGCTAGTCCATTTGTGAGCCAGCAATATCACGGAAAATCATAATCGCAACAATGATCGATGAGATAGGTTGCGAGGAGGTTGACGTCGAGTTTATAATGAGTGATTTAGTCTCTACTTTGTCGTACTCTTCCATTTACGGAGCTAAGGGGGAGCAATTACTAATCGTTTCACTTTTGGAATTTTTATTATGCTGTGCTTTTAGCGAATAAGGAGGAGAGAAGGGTCTTCGAAATAGAATTCATTGTTAAAATGAGTCTCAAACCGAACACCTCGTAAGTCTTATTCAATCTTAAGTGACATCTCTTGGCTACGCTGTTGAAGTTCTGTTTCATCAAAATTAAAGGCAGTGAGGTCAGGAAGAAAGGGTGGAGTAAGCCCTTTTTCTTCGATTATTTTTCTGCTTATTTTTCCAATCCAAGGATGAATGAGTATTTCTTTGATTCCATAAAGATGCCCGAGCCTTTTGGATGGATTTTTTTCTAATAGGCCTCTCAGTAAGCTCTGTATTTCTGCAGAGAGAGGAGTATGACTTGGGAAAATCAGTTCTTCATTTAGGATTCCCTTATAAATCTACTAATGATCCAAACTGTAGTAGGGAGGAATGCCTATCACTAGCTCATAGAGTAAAGCCCCAAGACAATAGTAATCCAAAGTGTAACTGTGGCCGGATCTAACTTAAAAAATATATACTTCATGAGCATTTATGGAGCCATGTACTCCGGACTGCCGCAGAAAGAATAAGCTACCTTGCGAGGACCACTTAATAAAGGCTTGGCTAGTCCAAAGTCTGCAATTTTGACATGCCCGTCTGCTGCAATTAACAGATTTTCGGGTTTTAGATCTCTATACACAATATTTTTTTGGTGAATATAATCGAGACCAACCAATATTTCCAAGAAATAGAACTTAGCTTGCTCCTCAGTCATCCGCTTTACTTTTTTTAACTGATAAAAAAGCTATCCACCAGGGCAATCTGCATTATGAAAGAGGTACATTCGACGAGAAAGGCAAAATGATTTTTAGTCTAAAAGCAAAATCGTAGTCCTGTGACAAAGGGTGACTATAATTATCCCAGCACATAGCGCTCATTTTCTACAATAGTTTATCGTTCACTTTCCAAAATAAAGTTTTTATCAATAAGCTTAAGGGCATAAAACTGGCCAAGCCATTTATCCCGCGCCAAATAAACTAGACTGAATCCTCCTGAGCCCAAGCAGCGGACGAGTTTAAAAGAGCTTAGCTTTACTGCTTCCTTAGGAAATTAGGCAAAGATTGGTTTGAGATATAATTTTTCTTGAAAAACAGTATGCTCTTTTAGTGATAATTGGTAATCGACAGTTGCACTGTCGGTCACTGACTCGAACCCGCATATTAGTTCGGCTTTTTTGGTTTGGCCCGAAGTTTTGTACTAATGTAGAGCATATTGAAGTCTCAGTAAGCTATCTAATTCTCCCATATTCCTTACTGGTAGCTCATACTCCATAACAGCATTGCTTACCACCATCTTGATATGCACAAGCTTAGCTGGTAGGGGAGCAAGTAGCTAATTAGTTTCTTAACTAATCCCAAACTTGAGAGTAATCTCCCTCTATTTGACTGGATCAAGTTGGTATTTATTGGCATGAATATAAGCTACCACTTGTCGTTGTTGCTGGTGATTGGTGTAATAGGGCGAGTGATTTAGAATATTAGCGTTTGACTTGTATTGAAAATAGAGATTGCGTAGATCTTTTAATCTATCTGTTGAGCTGAGTAACTCTGGGGGAGGACTACGATTCAATTGCAGTTGAGATTTGCATTAGGGTAGGGAGGGTAATTTTTGGCGATTGCGAACAATCTTTCCTCGTTTCAGTGTCTTTTCCATCAATAATTTCTATAATATTGTTCCAAACACAAGGGAATTACTTGAAAATAGCCTAAATTAAATAGAATGAGCACAAGTCAATAAATAAGTCCAGGGCCAAATAATTATCAAAATAATATAAAACAACTTTCCCCAGATTGCTCGATGGAGTCTTGCTAATTTGTAACATAATAAAATAATGAAGGGCAAAAACAATGCAAAAGGGGATGATAGCGATGATGACGAAGCTTCATAAGCGTCCATCTAAGTTAATACGGACAACACTGCCAAGTATATCCCAATAGCCAAACTCGGCGATAAGCTTAAAACTAAAAAAATAGTTATTAACATCTCTGATACCCAATACCCTATTATCGAGGAAGTTGCAGAATAATTAGGGTGGGTAATACAAAAGGAAGAAGGTTTAGGCGACTGGGATGTATGGTGGACTGACCGTTAAATTGAACCTAACACCCTCTTCCGTATGAACCTGCATCAAAAGATTAATCATTTTCCTGGTATTTATATTTTGGCTCGCAAGAACCTTTTTGGACTTGGCCTAATGAGCATGCAGTAACACTATCCAGAAGACTATAATTTTTTTCCTGAAACGTGGACAATTCCTTTACAATTTAGTCAGTTCAGGCATTACTATGAAAGTGTGGAGAGAGGTAAAACCAGAACCTATATTGTGAAACCTGAAGCCCTTTCTCAAGGGAGAGGAATATTTTTGACAAGAAATATTGAGGATATTCTCAATGGAAACAAGTATGTGATCCAAAAATACATTAAAAACCCTCTTCTTATTGACAAACTCAAATTTGACTTGAGAATCTACGTCTTGTTGGCAGGAACGGATCCTCTTCGACTTTATATTTACCACGAGGGTTTAACCCGCTTTGCTACTGAAGAATATCAAGAACCTAATGCATAAAATATGGCACGATCTTACATCCACCTCACGAACTACTCTCTAAACAAGACCAACCCAAATTACGTATTCAACACAAGTGATAAAGATATGGACAAGGGTCATAAACGAACATTGACTTCCACCTATGAGCGGTTGGCCAAAAATGGAGTTGATGTATAAAAAATGAAGCTGTCAATAGAGGATGCCATAATAAAATCAGTAATCAGCGGTTTGCCTAACATACGGCATCAGTATCAATACTGTCAGCCAGAAGAATACGAGGGAAGTATGTGTTTTCATATTTTGGGATTTGATGTCATGCTAACTGATGATTTAAAGCCTATTGTTATCGAGGTCAATCATACTCCCAGTTTTGAAACTGGAACACCTCTTGATTACTTAGTGAAGAAAAATTTGATTAAAGATACACTGAAACTTATGCGAATTACCAAAAAGAACAAATGCAAACATTTTTAAAGAGCCAAAGAGATAGCCAAGTTAAGGCTATAAACTGGCAAGAGAGACATCTTTAAAGGAAGGGAGAGGGAGGAAATCATTAAAAAGGTGAGAGCAGAAAGGGACTAACTTTAAAAAGATTTGATGGGAGGGTACAAGCGTATCTATCCACCTGCTGACTAGGAGACTTAGAAGAAATATAATAAATTTTATGAGACCGCCCTTAAAATTTCAAAATAATAAAACGAAACTCGGAAGAAATTACTGAATGAGGAAAAAAAGGAGGAAAAGAAAAGTAAAATCCAGCCGAAAGAAAAGCAAGTCCACAAGCCAGAAAGTGCAGAAAAAATCAAAACTGAAGCAAAAGATGCTGACAAAGCAGACTAAGTGAAAAAATAGGAGATACCTCTTGAAGCTGAATCGAAGATATAAAAATTATAGGCATGCAAAGTGTAGGAAATAAAAACAGCACAATAACTAAGAGGTAAAGGATTCAATGACTAATCCAATTATGCTCTCGGAAGCCGAGGGTAACCATAGAATAAGTCAAAACTAACTCACAGATCGCTGAAAATATCAAATTTAGAACAAGAAATGTTAAAGAATTAGATCAATACTGATAATGAATGCCAATAGTCACGTGAATAAGCAGATAAAGGTGATGACAAACTAAAAAAGTTTAACTTTAGAACAAAAGTCAATCGCAAGAGCAGTTCCAATACAGGCTCAAATCAGCAGTTGATTAAATACACTGAGTCAGTCAAAAAATTTAACGAACTATTAGTTCGCTTTAAGGTTCAGAAAGAAGAAATAACTGATCCACAGTCTTAAGATTCATAGCACAAATCTTTTTTAAAGTTAAAGCGTAAACTGATGGTAAATCGAGAAGGAAAAAGCAATTCTCAGAATAAAAACATTCCAAATGCTGAGACTTTCAATATGCGTGAAACCAAGTCCATTCCCATCAATACAGCAGTGAGGGGTGGTAATGTCAAAGATATTAAACTTTAAGTCCGTAATGGTTCCTTCCTTAGACCTAAAAACTATCTTTTAGCAGAGGAAAATAATTTTCAGCGCAAAGAAAAGAGAAACGATTAGGGATGTTCCAATCGATAAATGCAAGGAAGGGAATTAGTAGCTGGTGATTACCTCATCGGCGGCATAATTGTATAGAATCGCAGTACAAAGGGATATTCAAAACTGCCAAAGAATGTCTTGGGACGGAATCCTTTGCCCTTTCGTAGATGATGATTAAATAATAACATTTTTGATTTTAAGTGATCAAATAGACTGTATTGTTTATAGATATTGTTGAAGATGTCAGCCCGAAAAAAAGGAGGCAAATCTCTACACAAAAAGCAAGAAGAATCAGCAAACAAAATATAAGAAAGTTGCTTGAGCGATATTCTGTTTAAAAGTATTCAGAAAGGGCTTGCTCAACCTTAACATGCAAATGTCAATGTATCTCTTCTGGAGAGTCTTCTAATTGAGGATGAGTAATAACTAAGAAGCATTCTTCGCTCACAAGTAATCGTTTTCTAAGAAAGAGCAACAATCCAGAAAAGATCAAAAATATTGTCAATAATATCATCGAGAGCAAAATCGATCTTTTAGTATCAAAAATTTTAACATTATCGGATAGCGAATTGCATCGGGACTATCTCTATCCTTGGCTTTTACAAATTTATACCGTCCACGAAGACAAGCTGAGCCAATAAAAGATAAACCAAATACTAGAAATCGCAAAAAGCGGAGATGAACAGATAGAATTGCTTTTGAGAGTGGATGGCAAACTAGAGCTTCTTAATTTCTGATATGGATCAATGTTTTAAATAAATGATGACTATGATAAGCTTCAATAGCAAAAATTACTCTTTTGCGATCTTCACTATGCTACTAGAATTTAAGCACGTTTAAAATAATTTACTAATTGACAAATAGAGTTAATTGGCGAACCAGCAGATTATCAGCAGCATTTCTTCTTTTCCCTACTCTCTTGTTTTACGCTCTTATCCAACTTAAACCCTGAAATCTTGATTTCGTTGTTGCTGATTTTATTTCTCTCGTAAATTTCCTTGATAAGGCAGGCAAATGCCTCTTCGATGCCTTATCCTGTAAGCGCGCTGACCGTAAAAAATTCACAATTATACTCTTTTTTGAGTTCATCAATCCTTTCCTTGAATTTCTCGAGCTGTTACTCCAGTTTGGTTGGATTGAGCAAATCGCTCTTATTACCTAACAGGAGTTTTGGAATCTCGTTGCCACAGTGTAGCACTAATTGCTGTAGCCATGTTTTTGCATCATTTAATGAATCCTCATTGGTAATGTCGAACACCACACAGGCCGCCTTGGAAAGAGTGAAGTAATTGTATACGATTGTACGATAGCGCTCTTGTCCGGCAGAATCCCACAATTCCAAATTGAAAGTGCTCCCCGCGTGAGTTACTTTCTTGAATCGGTAGTCGATGCCGATGGTCGGCTTTTGGGGATTAAACTCTCCCTCGACATAACGAAGTAACAAAGTGCTCTTGCCGACTGCTGACCGACCGATGATGATGGTCTTGTAGTTTTTAAGGCCTGAGTCCTAAGTTTCACTCATTCCGATTTGACAATTAATTATCAGCCTTATTTTAAAGGGCCGGAATAAATTGTAGATGTGGTGAATAATCAATCACAGCTTAACTCTGACGGTTTAGGCTTTAAAGTTAGCATCTACAAACTTCCAGTCAATGAGACTGCAGAAGGTTTCGACATACTTGGCTCTGGCGTTTCGATAATCGATGTAATAGGCATGTTCCCATACATCAACAGTCAAAATTGGTTGATAGCCGTCAGTGAGCGGGTTGCTGGCATTGGAAGTGCTCACAATAGCTAATTCCTTATCTTTTCGCACGAGCCAAGTCCAGCCTGAGCCAAAATTAGCCACTGCTTGTGTGCTAAATTCCTTCAAAAAGTTGTCAACACTTGTCCATTTTTTTTCAATTTGCTTCAATAACTATCCAGTTGGCTATGATTTGAAAGGATTGATGCAATGCCAAAAGAAACTATGATTCCAATGCTGGGCAGCGTTGTTAAATATTTTTTGGTCCTTGCATCTGTATAAATTAAAACTTACTTCAAGACTATTTCCTACAGTGATTTCTTCTCCCATTCTGTGCCTGCAATGAGACTATTAAGATTCGTAATATAGGCTTGATGGTGTTTACCGTAGTGATAATCAAAAGTTTAGGCTGAAATCTGATGCGGAAAGCTATGCTTGTCATAGGGGAGTGGTGGTAATTTAAACATGAAATATTGGTTAGATATATTTATCTTGGATTCATATCAATCTTACCACTCAAAAATAATCACATCGAGTAGATAAAGAAACAGTTGAGAGAACCAACTGCTACTGTGTTCTTACGAGGGTGGAAGTCCACCGCAATTGTTTTACGTTCGTAATCCATTTTACTGAGAGGTGCCCCCTTGCCAGCCAGCATTGGCTTGCTTACTGTCGTTTTTTTGTAATTTAACTCATACTGAGTGTTGCTGCCATCGAAATCGATGAGGTGAAAGCCATTGTTGTAATTTCCGGTTGCTATAGTAGTACTGTCAGGGGAAGCAGCTAAATTGAACTTGTCAAAGATGCATTAATTCTCCACCATGTCGCAAAGTTTGCTTTTGAGAGCCTATTGCACAGTTATTGTATTCAATGGTTTTTTTGTATTGCAAACGTCCCATATTTTAACAGTAAGGAAGTCACGAGATACCAAATATTTACCTCCCTTTAGAAAATCAGCCGATGAGTAACTGGAGATGAGCTCATAGATATAATTCTTTTGCTGGGTGGACTATACCTTAAAATTTAACGCTGATTGCTCCACATTGGCTGAATGTCGCAAATCTCCTAGTTTCAGCGATCCTTTATTCGTTCCGAATACAAAGAGAGAGTCAGAGATCGGATGCATTTTGCTGCAAGTAATTGTTTCTTTCATATCTTCTATGTTCTGTTTTTGCAGAAGATCTGCTACGATGTATGGCTTTGAGGGATCTTCCAAACTCCAAAGAAAAACTTGTGCCTCGTCAGAAGTCAGTAAATACTGTTCATTATTAGAGGCAGAGGTGGAGTTAATCATGGATAGATGCTTGCAAGGGAAAGATCGTTGGAGTTCAGCAGTGTAGTTGGTTTAAGCATTCTGCAGTTTGGGCATGTTTAGATCGTTACCTGCGAGCTTGACCACTTTCTTGTCAGTCTTTTCGAACAACTTCCACATTTTCATGTTTCGTGAGTTGGTCGTTACCAATTTGAGGTACTTTCCCTGTGGTTTTAACCAATGCATGCCTGTGATATCCTCCCCAACCTCCATACTTTTGAGGGGGTCAAACTCCCTCATATGCGACTGGAATTCCGTATAATACTAATAAGTTTAATCTTTCTTCTTGCCATCATGTTGATTGTAGAAAATGATGACACGCCCCGCCTTATCGCCCAGAGCAATATAGTTACCCGTGGAGTCGAAGCGTATGCATGTAATAATGTCCTCATCGACAATACGTTACCCCGGCCCCTTGTATCCAAATATTTGAGAATGCTTGTAATTTGCACCCTTGCTGGCAACCAATTTTTCCATACTGATTCTTCTATAAAGTTTAATTATAGCGCTTCTATCAATGGAAAGTATATATTCTTGTCCTTATTTCAAACATTTATCCGCTAAAATCAGTATAGCCACTTTCTTTCGTTTATAGCAGGCCACTCGCACCTTTTTCTGCCAAATATATTTGAAAAAAATTAGACAAATTGGATTAATTAAAATTATTTGGATGGAGTATCTTTTGTTTTTAATTTGTAATCGGGCGCATCATCATTGAATTTAAATTGTTCTATCATTCAGTAGTTGAAATCTAGATGCTAACCAAGATTTGCATCAACAAAAAGAGGGCTCAAATCAACGAACCATAACAGACATATCATAGAAGTCTAGCTAATGCAATTTCAAAGACCGATTAAATTCCATTCCATGAGCTCCTTCTAAATCTGTATGATAAAGTTTATAATATTACATCATGGATCCGAACAACCAGCCCAAAGGGGATGGACTTTCAAGATAACTGCTACAAATCGAAGAATCCGAGCAAACCGAACTCACCAACTACGAGGATGACCCGCATATCTTTAATAACTTATACGAATATATCTTCAGTATCATTGGTCTTGCTGTGGGATATGGCTCATTCTGGCGTTTTCCCTTCCTTATTTATAAGAATGGAGGAGGAGTGTTCCTTGTGCCTTATCTAATAGCCATGATAGTTGTAGGGATTCCACTCCTTTATCTGTAAACTGCAGTGGGCCAAATGCATCGAGCCAGTATCCCCTTTATCATGCAACGTATCCATCCGGCTCTAAAGATGCTAGGCATAGCTTTTCTAATTTCAAGTTTGCACATGTCCTCAGCCTATAATTTACTGCTAACATACTCCTATCGCTTTATTTTCAGTTCCTTAAACCCGAATCTTCCACTGGCGAAAGAAGACATTACCGATAATTCCTTTTTCTAACATACAATCTTGCAACAATCATCGTCAATAGAGGAATTCGAAGCTATAAATCCTATATTACTGATTATATACATCGGAAGTTTGCTAATGTGCCACTACATTATAAAGAATGGAGTTAAATAATCAGGAAAAATAGTAATCTTTACCGCAATATCCCCATTTATTTTTCTCTTTTTCTTGCTTGTGCGCGGCATCTTTCTATAGGGAGCAATTGATGGCCTAGTCTATCTGTTCGAACCGAAATGGTAAAGATTATGGACTAGTTAAATCTGGATAGATGCTATGGTGCAAGCCTTCTATCAATTATCCGTAGGAGTCGGCACTCTCTACAGCATTGCTTCTATGAAACCAAAGAGATAGGAGTTTCAGAGGAGTATTATGATGGTTCCTATCGGTATTTTGTTTTGTGGATTACTTAGTGCCATGACCGTATTCATATATCTTTCTCACTTCTGTCAGGCCTAGGGACTCACCATTGATGACCCTTCAATCAAATTATCAGGACCGTAGCTAAGTTTTAACATATTTCCTAAGGCTCTAGCCATGCTTCCGCTTCCCAATTTGTGGCTATTTCTTTTTTTCTTGTCCATGGTGTTCCTAGGAATTGATTCTTAGTTTGGACTCATGGAAGGAGTCTATTGCTATCTTAAAGATTAATTTAAACGAGGACCAATTGAAATATTCGGTTTCGATATATCTCTTGAGACCAGTAAATACTTACTGTTAGCATTCATTAGCATTTGGGCTCCAACTTTAACCAGCCACGCAGGAATTTATTATCTTGAGTTTTATGACTATTTCTTAAGCAACATTCCCTTCACGCTTTGGGCATGCGTCTAGGTTTACTTCTTCGTATACGTGTTTAAATTTGAAGAGCTAGAGGCAGCTATATTTAAATACACAAAGATAAAAACACCCTATATTATCCAGTTCTTCCTATAAAGCAAACTACTTCTGTTTATTTTAGGAGCAAATTTGCTGTTTGCCACCTACAACCAAGTAAATATCATATGATCCAGTTGCTAATGATTCGCAAATACGATTTGTAATTTTACCTTTACGGTTGGTTCATCACCCTCTACCCTATTTTATTGGCCTGGTGGTATTTTCGAAGACATTGGACCTGTCGATAAGACCTAAAGCTAACCTTTTCCGCCCTGCAAATAAGGCCTTCATATTTATGATAAATATTCACGAGTCTTCATAGTTTATCAATGATAATAATCCTCTTACTTTTATTATAATACTTTGTACCGTAAATGAGTTCATACTCCTACCTCTTTAAGTTGATTGTGATCGGTGATACAAGTACAGTTAGCAATATAAAGGTGTGGGCAAGAGTTGTATGCTTCTGCAGTTCCTAGAGAAGAAATTTAAGTTTGATCATGATACAACAATAGGCGTAGAATTCGGCTCTAAAATAATTACGGTGGGCGAAAGAACCATCAAACTTCAAATTTGGGATACAGTAATTCCTAAGCGAGTTTAGGCAGGCCAATAGACCTTCAAGTCAATTACGCGCTCCTACTATCGAGGGTCAATTGGTGTCATATTGGTCTATGATATCAGCAACCGCGAATCTTTTAATAACATTTCGAAGTGGCTGGATTAAACCAGAACGTACTCGAACGAGAAAGTGACGTCCTTCCTCATTGGCAACAAAACTGATCTGTAGAGCAAGTAAATATTATTTCAGCTAGGCGTGTCGTCACCTACGACTAAGGTTTCAGCGTTGCCAAGAAGAATGGACTATTTTTTATGGAGTGTTCAGCCAAATCAGGGATAAATATCGAACCTATTTTTACTCAGATATCATAAATGATACTGAATAAAATCGATAAGGGCGAGATCGACCCGCAAAACGAATCAATTGGTATCAAACTGGGTACCCTAGAAGCATAGCGACTGCAGCAGGGAAAGTAGAAAAATTGTTGCTGACAATTTAATGGTAGTTTCTATATTCAATCTCTACATTTATTTAGTAATTATGTGGCAAATGATCAGCGTTGCATTGCATTGTTGATTTAAAATTATTTGAGATAACTATTGTTAAGTAAATCCTGATGAGAAGAGGACTGTCGCTTAGAATTATTCAGAGGTTGTTCAATTTCAATAAGAAACCACCAGTTTAAACCAAACCCATAATAACAACTCCGTCGAACAAGGGTTACCTCGCTAAGCGCATCCTTGATGCCAATAAAACCAAGCCAAAATTATTGCTTCCGTCAACAGATCCTCACAAGTTAACAGTAGTGCTGGAAATGGATGAAGTCTTATCTTATACCTTCTCTCCTGATGAAGAAGGTTATCTCCTTTGCCCGCGTAGGAAATAGGACTTTCACCTGTGGTTCGAAGAGTATGAGTGCTTACTCAACATCTACAAACGCAAAAATCTATAAAACTTTTTAAACTACCTCAGCGAGGAGTGCGAACCAGTCATATTTTCAACTGGAGTGAGGAGCTACGTCTAACTAGTCATGGGGTTAATTGATCCTACTAAAAAAATTAAGCATATCTTCACACAAGAACATTGCGACCGTATTGTGGAGTAAGAAAACAATATTGACGAGTTTGTAAAGGATTTGGGGTTGTTGGGGAGAGATATGAGTAGAGTTGTGTACGTTGATAGCAAGCCCCTCAGTTTTTGGCTGTACCCATAAAATGGTCTGGTTTGGGAATAGTTCAAGGCGGACAACACAATGAAATATTAAGATTTAGATGATATTCTGCTGTAGCTCTAAGAATGTCGTAAGTGCAAAGACGTGAGAGAGTACCTCAGGTAGGAATACTAATTGCTATAAAGCTTCAAAGAGATGTAGCTACTGTGATTATTCTCTAATATACTTGAATTCATTACTATCACTAGAAACTCGAGGTTGTTACGATCGTTATATCAAGATCAGGAAATAAAGATATCATGTACTGATTTCTCGTTTGAAGATTTAGGCCACGTTCTTGAAGTAGTTGTTGGACAGACCAATGTTTATGACGCTCTACTACAATTTGCCACGCTTATTTACACTCTCAGTCAGAGCTCGCACGTCAGTCTTTAGCTACTGCTCTCTAATCTGAGACTTTTGATAGTTGTCCTGCAAGAGCTAGTTTTCGCTGCGCAGATCATTGATCTGTGCGTATAACTCGGCGCGAACCCTGTCGTTTTCAGCTTGAAGCAATTGTTTTTCTCTGCTTGCAGTATCCAACAGTTTGTCCTTCTCCATATTCATCAAAGTTCGACCCTCAAGGATAGTCTTTTCAACATTTTATACTTCAACCTGATTTTTGGATCCCAATGATTTGACCTTAGTCTATAGCTATTGCACCACTCCCTTAAGCCTTGCGTTTTATAACCCTTTCTCATTAAGTTTTTCATTGAGGCTGTTCTAGCTGGATTGACTCTTCTTTTTCAGATCATTGATCTGTTTATTCAGCTGATCGATCCTATCATTCAATTCTTTCTTCTCTGCGAGCCATTCTTAAGTCTCTTGTTGTTGTCTGTTCAACCACTGCTCATGTTCGCTTTTAACTTTATTGAGTTCATCGTCAAGTTTATCGATGTCTCTTTTATGCAGTCCTTGCATTTACTGCACCTTCAAATTGAGGGTTTAAATCTCTTGATTTTTGTTGAGGATGCGGCCTTCCAAGGATCTTTTCTCTGCAATGAGTTGTTTCATGTTGATATTCCTTGTTTGAAGTAACTGATTGTGCTCGATATGAGTTAGAGATGCCTTGGAAGTGTGAACTTCGATTTCCTTTTCTCTCTGAGACACCACATTCTTGAGTTCTCGTTGAATCTTATCGTGGGAGACTGCAATTTAAGTAAGTCTAAGCTCATAGTCCTTTCGGAGGTCCAGCCTGTCCTGCACCTACCTTGCCAATCTTTCCCTGGTGTCTTTAAGCAAATCTCTCAAATTTTAAGTTTCTTGCGCATGGTTGGCATAGGTGTTTTGCATCTGGTTCTTGAGACTGTCAAGATCTGCCTCATAGAGTTTGCTGACTTTAATTTTGGTGAGTTCAATCTCTCGCTCGTAGTGTTTCACGATATCTTCGATTTTGTGTTTAAGTTCATAATTGTTTTCCTTGATGAGTTGCAGCCGTTTTTACTCGTTCTCCTTCAAGTCGCTGTTGATGCCCAAAATTCGCTTGGTCTCGGCCTATTTGGCGTTAATCACATTCTGCAAAATGTTGATTTCGTCCTCATAGAACTGCCGTAAGTTGTTTTCTCTTTGAAGATTGGTATCTCGCTCCTTGGCGAATTGCTGTTCGTAGAAAGAGGTCAATTCTTAAACCCTCGTCCTGTTAGCATTGTCATTATCCTTTAGTTAATTTCTCAAGTCGGCGTTATCATTGATCAATCTGGCGATTTCGGCTTCTCCCTCCTTGCCAGATTTCTTGAGTCGATTGCTGCTCTCCTCAATTTCGTGTTTTTTCTCCTCGATCTCGTAAGTAAGTCTCTTAACCTTGGCTTCATGCAGGTTTTTGAGTTAATCCTAATTCTTCTTATTAACTCTGATCAGATTGTTCTTATTGTTCTCAAATTCAGTCTTGATCAAAAAGATTTCCTGCTTCTTCTGCTCCTACAACTTCTGGAGCTCGTTCTTTGAGTAGGATTACTAACTATTAGTTAAATTACCTCCTTCTTCAGCTCTTAGTTCTTGAGGCGGATTTGTCTGTTTAAGTTTTCAATTTAGAAGTCCTTCTCATCAATCACGTCCTTGAGCTTGCGGATGTTTAACTCCTGCATCTCGCTGTTGCCATTTTGCGACCTTCTCAAATTTTGAATTTGGGCAACCGACTAGCTTTCATACTGATTCTTGAGTCGTTGAATTTCCAGCTTCTTCAAGTTATCGGCTTCAACCATGTCGTTTTGGAGACGTGTAATCTAAATGAAGCATGCTCTACCTCTGCTAAAAGTTTTTAAATTTGAATTTGGTGCTCTTGATCCTTGATGTTGAGGTGATCGAACACCTTGCGCTTCTCAGCTTCAGCCAGGTTAGAGTTGTTGTACTCACTGTCGAATTTCCGCTTCCACACGTCGATCTAACCGTTTTTTTGTTGGACCAAACGGATCAAGTTCTCATTCTCATCTACGAAGTGGGTGTTCTGGGCTAGCAGCAGCTCGATCTTTTCCTACAAGTCGTCCATCTTTTAGTTCCGACGGATCTGGAAGAGCAATTCCTAGTTCACTGCCATCAGTTCTGTCTCCAGTTGACGAGCCTTCTGGCGCCAATAGTCTGACTCGCTGGTGTTCGAAGCGTAGATTGGGTTGCGTTGTGGAGACTCCTGACCGGTTCTAGGACTGGAATTTCTGAGATTGCTTTCATAAGGAGATGTGGTGTAGTCTTGTCTCTGTCGGAGATTGCTAATAGGGCTTCCGCGCATACAATTTGAAAAATAACGTTAAAATTATGAAGTTCACAAAAGGCATAACGCTTAACATGGAATGTGTCATCAAAAAAGGATATTGCGATAACCTTGAATGCCATACTATCTTTAGCCTATGATAAGATATAAATGGCAACAACATAAATAGAGCGACTTATCGAAGGATATATTTCACCAACAAAGAGAGCAAAATAAATTGTATCATGTTTGCTCTTGTAATTTGGTTAAAAAGTACATCTCTTCTCTTATTTAAAAAGTCAGTTTTGAATTGTGCTCTTTGATTGATAAATGGTTCTTGATATTTATGATCATATGATATACAAGGTGATTGCATCTACATAAAATAAACTAGTGCGCTCGACTGATCGGGTGGAAGGTGACTGAATATAAACAAAAACATCATCCGAATCTGGCAATTCTGGGTCTAAGGTTGTCTCCAGATCCCTCAAACAGTTCAGGCCGCATCTTAGCCAACTGTCTTCGTTGTTCTCGATTCTGCCGTTACACGTATTCCTTCTGCATCTATAACTATTGCTTCTTTTGCATTTTCATCATCAGTTTCTACACGATTGTTATAGAGCCTAAGATCATGCCTCCGAACATAGCATTCTTGAAAGCCACTCGCATGCCGGCTCTGAAAGCGAGTAGACCACCTGTCATAGCTCCAGCAGCGATTTGGTTGAAAGCATCCTCCTTTTTGCGAATGGCGATGAGTGTGCAGTCAGTCATTGAGAAGAGTCCAGCCCACAGAGCAAAGCTACCTAAGTCAAGAGGTAAATACCTCCGAGTATGGGAGCACGTTTTTTGAGCAGCAAGATTCCCCCGATGAACTTTTCCTTTTTAGGGGCATACCACATTCCACGAATGAAGTAAAGGATAACTCCAGCAGCACAACCCATTGAAAAGCCGTTACCGAAATCATCGACGATCCTATAGGGGCAAGGCTGTTATCGCATCGACATCTCTCCCACGCCTCAATTATTATTATATCAGTATTTCAACAGCAATTAGCAATTCATTTTAAAAGCACTATTAATATACCTCTTCAATAGCAATTCATTCAGATTGGCAAATGCTGATTGAATGGGCAAAGGAATGCTAAAGGCAGCGCCTTTAAGCGAGGAAGATTGATTACGGTAGTCTTTATCTTGTTTGATTGATTATTCAAATGGAATACCATCAGATGGTGATTGTCTTGGACAAGTGCTGGCTGTACGCTTATAACTCTTCCAGTGCCTTATTAATTTCGCTTGCATTCAACTTGCGCAGGTCTATTGTCTTCTCCACTCCGTAATTAAACGTCGCAATCGCCACTGGAGAACTGTTCTCACATTCTCGTACTGTAATTTTGGCTGGACTACTACGGATGACTTCGTAGTTAGATGCAATATATTTTCTGCGTGGTGAAAGCAATACCTCAATGCCTCGGAGTGACTGCTTGACTGGCAGAGTACAAATCTGAGTTCGCGAACTCCCTTGAGCAATCTAAGTGCCATTATATGATTAATATTATCATAGTAAATAGGCAAAGTCAAGGATGATCACTCCTCTTTATTGGGACGATAGTTCTTCATCATTGAGTTTACAACTTTCTGCCTTTGTTCTTTCAGATTTTTCCTCTTGTGATCGCGATCCTTGTCTTTCTTCTTCTTGTCCAACGCAGACAGAAGGAGTTTTCTTTATTCGTTCTCCTCAACTTCAGAGACTCTTGGGTTTGGGTCGTCGTTAGCCCACTTGATTGTCAACATTTCACTACTATCCAGGGCTTGGTTGGTCATGGCCTCCTTTGCAAACTCAGCCATACAGCGATGGGCGTATTTAACAAAGGCATAACCTTTATGAGGAAGGATGTTAATATCCTATAACTCTCCCCAAAGTGAAAAATGCCTCAATAGAATTTAATACATTTGAGTTACTCCATTTTCATTGTTAGGTAGACTGTAGTCACTCACATAGATGGCTTTCGTTTATTTTGAAAATGAACCAACTCCCTTCATATCCTCCCGAAAAACACTAAACCTCGACCTTCCAAAGATGTCTTTGGTCTGATCCACGCACTCACAATCTTCTAAGCAAGGAACTTTATGATAAAAACGACAGTTAACGCCATTAGCGCAGCATCCACGTGCGAAGAATAGGCAGTAGTGGGCTGATCCCTTCTCATTGAATAAATCGGCTGCAGTATAGCCAACGTCAAGTTCTGGGTTGCATTTGGTGAGTGCTGCCTCTTTATCTTTTTAATCCTTGGAGCAAATGTACTTGCTAAACCAGAAGTTGTACTCTTCATCTCCCTCTTTGTAAGTATAATTGTTAGCCAAGCTGGTCTCTACCTGTTTGCGGGCAGGTCTTTCCATAGTATCTGCGAAGGTGAGGTATTTCTTCTTCTCCTTCCTCACAAACTACTTGGGAATGTGCTTATATATGTTGCATCGTGGTTCTGGCGCTGTCTGAAAAGTGCTGAGGTAGGATTGCACTCTGAGATGAAGTTCCTTTGGCAGTTGCCACACTGATTAGTTAGTTTCTGTGTTAAAGTAATAGTTTTTCTTGGCATTCTCGTCATAGAAAATCTGAAAGGGCTCGATGAGTTAGTTTATTTATCGAGTGTTCATGCAAAGCTCTTTTAAATATTATACAAGCTGATTGATAGGATCGATGAGAACAGGCATAAACAAATCAAATTGACGAAGCACAATCAATGGTGACTTCTAAGTATAATAGACCATTATGTTACGCGAATAAAGTTAGATTGTGAGATTCAGTTTTAGAATAGTTGCTTATTATTAATGAAAAAAAGAAGTTCACAGAAAAAACTAAACGGCGAAATCATACTTATGCAAACGGAGCTCATGTCCAAGTTGGCCACCATCAGCGAGCCCAAGCGTTACACTGACGACCTTGGATTTAACCTATCTGCACCGACAGAATAATCCGATGCACTCATTAATCTGCTCAACAAGAGCAAAAACATAGTAATACTGCCTATTATTCAGACGCAGACACATGTACGAGAAATTTAAGCCGCCAAAAGGAACCATCAGAAGGACTTTACTGAGAAGAAGATGGAAGGGGAAGCCACCTTTTTGACAGGACTTGGACTCTCCAAGGAAAATGGAGCCAATAATAAGTCTAAGAAGGACATTCTGCACTTTAGCAGCTATGCAGACCAGGAAGAAACTGATCCGGATTAAATGCTGAAGGAACTAATTACCAATCGGAAAGTTGACGATTTGGAAGAACTCAGAAAGATGATCAAGCAAACAGGCTCAAATCTGCAGGGATGTAGTCGCAAACTCAACAAGAGTAAAAAATCAATACTACACATGGCTGACCGATATACGAATGAAGTACCCTCCAGCACTTTGAACTTTCTTAACAGCTATCGACAATTTAATGCCAAAGACTTAGAGAAGTTGGAAGACTGATTTGATATTATTGGTTATTAAATGCATCCGATAATTGATCATTGGGTAGAGGCGGCAGGCGCAGCGGTCGAAGGGGATGCCACACTCAAATTGGAAGATCCTGAAGTGGAAGAGGATGGGACTGGATTATATGCAACTGGTTGGACACTAACTGGAGCAACAGTAGCAGGAGTAACAGAGGTTTGAGGTTGACTGTAAACATCGCTGGGTGCATAGGTCGTGGTGGTGGATGGATAAGTTCCAAATACATCTTTTCCAGTGGAAGTAAAGTCCGATACTGAAGTTGTGCCAGCAGGTGTTATAGCTGGGCCTGTATTTCCTCCATTTAAATTGCTAGGACTACTATTGCCATTCGAGTTAATGCTAGGAGTAATAGCTCCGATCTATGTCTCACTTGCTGATTTGTTTCCTCCAAAATTTCCTAGACCAAACAGCAAAGCCAAGGTGAGGGCAATTAATCCTAAAATGGCAGCCAGCAGCCACCACCAAGGAGTGCAGCACGAAGATTTAATGGCTGGATCAGTATCAGGTCCAAGCCTCTTATTCGGCAAGTTCGACTGATAAATCTTGGTATAATCTGGTCTTTGAACTTCCTCCACTAACCCAGGCTGCCTTACAATCGTTTGCTGAGGTCCAACTACAACACTTGAGTTATCTACTGGCCTATTGAAAGGTTCATTGATTGTACGATAATTAGTTGTATATACGGGCTGACCAGCATTTCCACCTGTACTAATGATTGTAGAGCGCCCGTCATTTGGAATTTGGACTGGTTGTTGTACATAGGTTGGTTGATAGACAGTCTGCTGATAAGGCGGCATGTTTAGGGATTGAGTTATACTGTTGGAGAAGGGAGGTTGCCATCTTAATACTAATAAATATACGAATTCTCATAGGTGCCACTTGGCCGACTGAAATTAACTTGAGCGGTCATTTGGATATTCAAGATTGGAAATATATGCAAAAAATAAAATAAAAATAAAACTAAGATCTTGCAGCATCACCAAATTGAAGCGGACAGATTCTCTCAAATTGATAAAATGGAGGAGGGCATAATTCCCCGGCCCACTAATAACTTATCACGAATCACTCTTCTTGGCAGGATGACTGCTTGGTGGTGGTGATGAAATGAGGAAGGTATCTTACTCATATCATTATAATATCAATCGTCCTCAGGCATGATCTGCTTCACGTTATATTTGGCTCCACTTGTAAAATCCTAAACGTTTGTGCATTCGCAATAGAAGTAGGGAAACAAAATGATCTCCTCCTCCTAGAACTGCGATAACTACTTAGGCACAATCATGTATGGTTGAGGGGTGACGTTGTCAAGCTGAATGATGTAGTGATAGCGTCCAAAATTACTAGCTATCTTGCTGTCCAGTGATGTACTGGTGAACCCTCGCCAGAAGAGTTTCTGCCCCCTCCCCATTAATTTATCTGGCTTATTAATGCCGCGGTATAAGTCCAAGTATCGTCCTTGCTTGGCATTAGCCTTAAGTTTCCGAGCGAACTTCTCTTTGTTATACTGTTCGAGCTGTTTTTTGACAACTCCAATAACAGTTGAAATCTTGTCGTACTAACTCTTGCGAAGCAATTGGTTCATTTTCTTATAAGTATAGTTTCCCGTGTAGAGATAGACGAAACATTTCAAAGCGGCATACTGTTCCTCCGGCTGGAATCGCTTTTCCGCCTGCCCCTTCTCTCGGTCATCTGCTATTTCCTCCAGCATAAAGCCGAGAATATTAGTGGTGGCAACATTGTTATTCTAGATGGCTTCATTGATGCTCTGAACGTACTTTTCGTGGTCCTTCTTATCGGTTGTGGCGTATCGTTCAATTTCAGTGATATTCTTAATGGCCCTTTTGTTCTTCCTGAGAGGCAGCAACACCTCCTCGATCTTGGTTTGGAAGTATTGAATATGAGGATCATTGGTGATATTGACAATAATATCACCTTCCCGTTCGAGAGGATTCTCGGCCTTGCCCTGCGGATCGGGGAAGAGACTAATGACCTGTGGCTGGTTAGTGCACCCCATTGATGTTATATTATTTTATTAGGCAGCGAAGAAACATTATAACTCTACCTACCATTTTATTTTCTATTATCCTATCTATCATCAAGAAGGGCTGCGCTTCGATTTCTTCTTTCTGTCCTCGCGAGACTTGGAACGCTGTCGGCGAGCTAATTCAGACATAACTTACGCTTACGTTCCTTAGAGTAACTGCGATCACGACTACTTGGGCTGTGGTCGCGCTTTTTGTGCTTGCGATGGCGATCTCGATCGTGGGAACGAGACCGGCTTCGCGATCGTCTCTAATATCCCCCTCTGTCATCTAACTATAGATAGACATACCGGTCTTTGGGGCTCTGCACTCTCGAGCAAAGTGCCCCTTTTTTCCGCAGTTATAACAACCCTTGCTATCTATAAATTGTAATACCCTGAATCCTTTCTGCGTTTGTTATCGTCTTGGAACTACACTTTGATTTGTTTTCCTCCTAAGGTTGACTGATCGTAGCTATATTCGAGAAACAATACTTTTTGACGCAGGCGGCAGCTGCTTCATGATCTTTCATTTCAGCAAAAGCGAAGCAATAATCGGAGTTCCGGTTACGTTTGGCCACGATACTTTGGACCGTACCGTACTTTTAAAACAGTTTGCGGAGTTAGTTTTCAACATCCCGAGGATCAGTCTAAATTTCACTGCAGATACTTCTCCGTCGAGGTTGGTGATAAACAGCCTGGTGACCTTGGCAGCCTCTTCCGAGGGTGATCGCGGCCTCCTCGCTGGTGAATTGGATTTTGAGCTCCTTTCGGAGGACATGACTATAATAAATTCAAATCACTAAATCATTGACTGGAGAACATCCCTTTCATAAAGGCCTATTGATTGAGGCATCTTTAGCTCAAGGGCTGCAGCGATGAAGATAAGCAAACGTCCTTTCAAGGGTTATTGATTTGATTATGATAATTCAGGCGGAGGTAAATTGGGCATCTTTAAGATTTATTATTATTGGCATTTATGAACGTCATAAAAAGTACTGAGGAAAAAACAGTGAGTTTCTTCAAAACGGTAGAGGCTGGGGACATCGCTCTTTTTAATACATTCGAGGAAGCAATTGCGGTATTCGGCTACACTAAGGCGGGAAAGACTTGTTCTTGCCACATCCTCTGCAACTCCATTGTCAAAGCTGAAAATAAAAATGGAGAACTTATGTATGTACCCATTAATAAAAAATATTAAAGCGCCATCGTGGGCGTTGGCAATGATTCACAAACTGAAATTCCCAACATCTTTGAGACTCAGGTCAAGAACAGAAACAAAGTTAATACGAAGGTCCATGTACTGGATCAACCGGGTTATGGAGATAGTTATGGCTTTCACCGTATCTTTTCCAATGGCTACTTCCACTATCGAACTTTTTCAAAGACACCCAGACTTAAATTTGTTCTGGCCTTTAAACGATCCGATCTCGAAGGTACAGCTGAGAAGTTCAAGAAGACCATCCTGAATTTTATCAACATGTTTGTAACATATGACTACATCAAACCTAAAATCTTAGCTGCAACTGTGTTCCTCGTAACAAAGGCAGATCCCAAGTCCAAAATATAGGACATCACAGCAGTGATTAAAAGTTTAAGGAGTTTGATCAGCGATCTTAAAGAACCAAAACGGAGTTATTACATAGAACTAATATAGCACATGATCGAAAAGGGGAAAATATTCCTCATCGAAAAACCGTAGCAGGCTGGACAAAATACTCGCGAAAATACCATGCTTCAGCAAATATATGATAAAACAGAATTTTGGGTTAGAGCCCACTCCAAAAACGTAGTAGACATGTCGGATGTTAACTTTTCTGTTGCCCAAGAAATTTTAAAATCGTTGGGTGATTTCCAAGACAACGAACTGTTTAGAGAATAGTACGCGCACTTCATGAATTATATGGGGAAGAGGATGGACTAAATATTGGTATCACATCCCTACTCACTGAAAAATTTGATTGAAATTTTGAAGAAAGACGCAGTGGGGCCAGTGGACCAGCATTCGTTCCTTGGTGCTATGGAATCATTCAAAGAGACATACTATGACTTCAATGACGCTTACAAAGAGCAGCGGCAAAAATTAGAGGCTAATCTTTTTAAATCTAATGAAGACAATAGAAAAGAAGAGGTGAAGCCTCAAAATAGAGCAGTTCTGTCTAAGGCGGCAAAAGAACAAGAGGAGAAAGAGAAAGAAAAGGAGAAGGAGCGAGAGCATGAAATGAGAATGGTCTATTTCCTCAAGAAATTCAAGGTGCTAGAGTTCATTGAAGAGCAGACCAACCTAATCTTAAACCGTGAGGAAGATGAAACAATTCGAACCATAGAAGAGCTGTAAGGCATGTCCACCTTCTTCATCGACATGTTCAAGAAGATGGACATCCTGAGATTGCAGCGTACTGATTCGGTGGACATCATCTACAAATATACCTACGTCATCCAGCGCCTGATAGAGTAGGCCAAGATAATCACCCTAATCCTCTTCAACAAGAATGAATTACGCGTCCACTTTTCCCAATACAATGATAAGCACACTATAGCTTTTGTTGATATCTTTCGTCTGCTGAAGGATAAGGTTTTTACGCACATAGGCAACAAATACTCCGATGAGAACGCTATTGGAAAGATCAAAGTCGGCTTTTGCAGGCAGATTAACATCGCCAAGTTCGAATTTGTTAACGAATAAATTATAAAATTTTTCTAAGACGTCGAAGCGATCGACCAGAGTTTCACCAAACAAGGGATAACTCTCATTATCAGATACGCGGAAATCCTAAATAAAAATAAGCTAGCTTCGGATCATGAAAAGAAGTTCGTGGCTTTTAAACTATTCACCTGTCGTCAGAAGTGTTTTAAATACCTGAAAAATCTGAATGCTAATAAGAACAGCTTGAAGAAGGAGAAGGAGGATGCCATCGAACAGATATTCTTGCTTTCCAACTTGCTTGGAGGTATCCTCACTGGCTTTAGCCTCTATGAGATGGCAAGGGCTGTCTATAAATCAGTCAGCAATGTTGAAATGGTTTTTAAGATGTTTGAGGCGGAACTTAAGTCATTAGAGAGCAGTACTAAAGAGATCAATATCAGAGAGAGCCCTATCAAAGAGAGCCCTATCAAAGCGAACAATATCAAAGAGAACAATATCAAAGAGAACAATATCAAAGAGTACAGAAAAATTCTCATGAACTATGGTCATTATGCTGTCACTATACACCGTAAAGACTTGGCAATGAAGTGCTATCAGTAAGCCTACAGCAAGTCCTCTCTGTTTAAGGATATAAGAGAGGCAGGAAAAGCCATCGGGGACTTGCAAAAAAAAGCCGAGCCCACCTAGGCAGAAGACGCCTATCTGCGAGATTTCTACAACTAGAATTTCTGCAATGAGATCGATGATAGTATAGGCAAGCAGCTGGCATCCTTCTGCCACCCTCCCAAAAAATGACTGGCTGATTAATTCTAAATATATTCACTCAACCCAATTTCTTTCGAATGAATGTAAACTATCTTTTCTATTTAAATAAATCATAATATTTACGAAATGAGCAATAAAATAGTGATTGTACCCATCGGGCAGCAGTATCCCTTCAACAGCCACCTCGACTTCAGACAATCCACATCACAAGTCCAGGCGAGGAAGGTCATCCCGTTTAACTCCCAAACGAGAATTGCCATTAAAGAGAAAATTCGGATGCTAAAAAGTTTGGGGTTTCAGCATTTGGTGGGGTTGATCTCCATAAGCGAAGAGTAAGACTCCATGACTGTGAATTTCGAGTACATTCCCACCAAATTTTAAGTCAATTTCTAGCATTTTTCTGATGAGTTGGTGGAAAAGATAAAGAAATAGCTCCTTGAGTTAGCGTAGACCCTCTCCAGCCACTTCATCGATCATGAGTTCAACTTTAACAATGTCGGTATTGATGGCAAGAACAATCTCAAATACTACTTGGGTTTTGATTTCCAGATCAATAGGAATCTCGATAGGGATTAGACTACAATCAAGTATAGACAACAACTGGCAGCATTTTTTGGACTTGATAGCCCTATCAAAAGGAGAAAATCCACCTATTAGGATTGCTATCATGAGACTATGGATACCTCATGCAAGGAAACTCCTCTCCAAGACAAGAAGATTCCCACAAAGCCAATGAAGAAAAATAGCTTTAATCTTCCAGTTGCTGGCAGACTGTAATGTGATTCTCTTGATAGAAGTGGAAAACGTTTAACCTACAACTTTAATCGGCCGGTCAATTGTTGGACTGCTAACTAGTAGGAAAAAGATCAAAAAAAGAAGTCTGTTGAGAGCAAATATGTAAAGCACAATCGACTGTAGGCTAAGATAGACAGACTAAAAAGCGCAATAAAATCAGTGGCTGATAAAAAGGGCGCTAAAACGATAGGCCATTTTACAGATAGACTGAATACCTGTAATAATAATGACAACTTCAACCAAATATTGAAAGATCAGGGAGCAATAACTTAGAAGCGGGGGGCTTAAACAAAGGATAAGTGGAATTTTAAGGACTGCTATTAAAATTAATAGCCACTAACCGTTGCTCAAAATAACCAAAATATTGCTGGCAGGTTAGCTCAAGAACATGCAAATACCAAAAAGGATCACACCAAAAATAAGCTGTCCTTGTAATGCTACCCGATTGAAGACAAACAACAGAATTAATATACTTTATTGGCATCAAAGAACATATATTGCCAATAATTTATGCAGTTTCTCTAAGGTGAGAATCTTTCTCCCATCGTGGAGAAGGACTTGAAGAAGACCAACTTCAGCACAAAACAAAACCATCTCAAGCCCACCTTACTCATTGACAGTAAGGAGAGTGCCGAGGAGATCAAGAGTCGCGTGCGCAGAGCCATCAATACGAGTATAAAATTGATGAGTAGTTTGCGCCCCAAAGAGACTATTCACTTTTAGTGAACCAGTCACCAGTATACCTTGTTTGTATACTTTTACCTCTATATCAATACATGTTCATATAAACATATCTGAGAGTTTAGATGCGAAGGGAGGGTGTGCAGTAGTTGCGCTGTTTAATTCGGTTTAGTGGCGTGAATTAACTTTTAAATTTCTTCTACCATTTAAATAATTCTAGCGATATTGTTATTGATGTCCCGCTTAGTCGCTGTAGGTGGATCGGCCTTCCACTGGTAGAAAAAGCACGATTGCTTGCCAGTCACTGGCAGCCTGATAATATCACACTCCCCCAAAAGTCCCAACACTGGCAAGAAACAGCCTAAAAATAAATATGACGAGTTTGGATTCATGCAGTCGCAACTTGTTCGTCACGAATCGGAAAAATAAATCAAGAAGGACGACAATAGTAAAACGGCACCCTTGCTGATCTCGCATGAGCTCAGCCAGAAGAGAGAGGAGCCGCAGCAGAAATTGAGTCGAGCTGAGCTTGAAAGAGTCAGACACTCTTAGATTTTTACTAAACACACTAGCAATTCCAAAGCAACGACCGAAAAGAAGGCCAACTTTTTCAAAGCACGCAACTCCGGAGGAAAAGTCAACAATGTTCTAAAGGAAACTTCCTCAACTACTACCACGGAAGGAGTCAACCGCTACAAATCCGATAAGACCTTTCCATCTTTTCTTAGAAACCAAACCAAATCTCCTCCTAAATTGCAAACGCCTCCTAAATTGGGCCTACGAAAAGAGAACTTCAAGATTTTGAAGCGGTTGGGATAGGGGAAGTTCGGAAGCGTGTTTCTAGCATGTTAGAAACTGACTGGTATGATCTTAGCTCTCAAAGTGGTAGAAAAGAAGAGGATCATCCAAGATAGCTTTTTGGTGCAATTCATTAGGGAGCTGAAAATCCAAAGTTTTCTAGAGCATCCTAACATCATTAAAATTTATGGATACTTTCATGACTAAAATCAGTTCTACATAGTGATGGAGTTAGGCTGTGATGGACAGCTTTTCGACATTATTTCTAAGGGGCAAACCCTCACTGAGGAGACTACATCATTTGTGATTGGCAATCTACTTGATGCGTTGCAACAGATGCATCATCATAAAATTTTGCATAGGGATATAAAGCCTGAAAATATTGTGCTAATTCATGTAATTGTTAACTAATTCAGGGCAACATAAAACTCTGTGACTTTGGGTGGGCAGTAAACAAGAAGGAATAACTCCGCAGCACATTCTGTGGCACTCCGCTCTATCTTTCTCCTGAATTATTACAGGGGTCACGTTACGATTAAAAAGTGGATTTATGGGCAGTAGGCATCCTAGCTTACGAGCTCTACTATGGTCATTCCCCATTCAACATAAACGACCAGGAGGACCTCATAAAAATCGTACATTATTTCTTATATAGATCACAAACTAAATCCAATTTTCTGAGAACAAACCGATTTCCAAAGAGTTCATGCAATTCCTGCGTGCCATTTTAAAGAAAAACCCGAAGGAACGGATGGAATGCAAGCAATTGACCACATTCTAATTTATCAAAAAGTATAGGTAGTTGTAAACATGCGAGGAACTGTGCCATTGATCCTTTTTAATACTTATGCTGTGTTAATTATGAAGCCAAATCAACGACCCATAGTGTTCTTAGTGGCGCGACCACCCTTGTTGTCAGAGGTAGGGTGGGCGTAGAATGTACACAGACGCTTACCCCAGTCGAATTGGATCATCATGAAGCCGTAAAGGTTAGTATCGTCAGTTGCGCCAGGCAAATAGCTGTGGGTCTCAATCAAAGCATCAGCAGCAGGTTCTGTCCTTGGGAAGAAGTCGTTCATTTCAGCAGCAGAGTAGTCATGAACATTGCCAAAGGTTTAGATGTTAGATAGCCATCGCACGTAGGTACCATAATTTTATAGCCAGATGGCAGTATGGAAGGCCATTTCGTTATTCTTTATAGCTTGATGCGTACAATTTAGTCGATGGCCTTGCTATCCTTGCTGAAGACATCATTGAACACCTTGTCTAAGTCGTACTCTTTGGCGGACAGATCTTCGTAGCTCTTACTCACGGAATCAACTAGATTTTTTGTGATAATCTTGCTCTTCCAGGCAGCAAAGTCAATGGGCTGAGTTGCAGACAGAGTACAGTAGTTGTGTCGCTCACATTTCGATTGTAGTAAGCCAACAAGTTGGATAATTGAGCGAGGTATACTTTGGAAGCGGGGCGACTGGAAAGCGTGTTGAGACGACTCCACCAACTCTTGAGTTTCTGTTCGTTGACTTAGGGCTTGTACTCGGGCACAGCGGCAAAGGAGAATGAAGGGATCCTCAGCAACTTTCTCATTCTTATTGAATTTAATGTTTAATATATCAACTAAAGGTTATGACATAAAGTGTGATTTTCATAAGATTAGATATGATCTGATACCATGAAAAGGTACAGGTTTTATCATTGATTTAAAAGATATGTGGGTTTAACTTGATACAAAAATCTTCCGCATATCTCAACACTTTCTTTATTGGCTCTCCAGCTTTAAGATTTGAAGATAAGCTAAGCATTATTTTATGAAACAATAAAATTAACTCGACCTCAGAAGACTGATTAATTCCCGATTTCCATTATCAATATAATAAATTAATTGAAAATGTCGTACAGAGTAATGATACCCCTGTGCCTGTTCGCCATCGGCACAGGTTTTCTCTCTCACCGCTTAAATGTACACCATATGAATACACTGACCTCCACTGACATGCTGCTGGAAAAGGAGGAGAGTGATCACCATAGCCTGCATAAAAATCATACTGAAGAATTGGCTAATGTGATGATGATTGATTCGAAAATCGATGAGCTCATTCGTCTGAGGGAGGAGAATGACAGGAATGCTTTCTTAATGTGAAACTCTATGATTGTTTCATCGCCTATCTTCATCAAGCATTTTATCAAATTCTGCATAAACGCTTACAGAAGAGACACGACCGTAGTTGACTTGCTAATTTGTATAATTGCACAGTCTATAACATCGGACCCTTTCTTTCCACCTTATATTGCATACAGCATTTTAAAACTATTGTGTTTATTTTTTCTAAATGAGAACGAGATTAATTAATGAGTAAGGATGAAAACTTGATGTGAAGCACTCATCTTTATGTTCTATTTGGATATATTGC
>Ga0302188_10000556_pt1 | contig 31668 bp, 13 predicted proteins | sample II_Bog_E2_1_FD_198783 | JGI IMG/M metagenome (GOLD analysis project Ga0302188, IMG submission 198783) | Peat permafrost microbial communities from Stordalen Mire near Abisko, Sweden - II_Bog_E2_1 | ecosystem: Environmental > Terrestrial > Soil > Wetlands > Peat | place: Sweden: Abisko...
GTCCATCTTGCTAACGATTATAACTATTTATTTGCATTTTTATTTCATTCGTATCAACAGTCATCTAAATTAAATTAAATGACAATTAAAAGATTTCCTACTTGTAAATTTATAGTCTTAATACCTTTTTGTATACAACCTACTTTTTAATTTAACAAATGGATAAAGTAAATTGCAAATGACTTGTCATAGATAAACAAAATCATAGATTATAGTATCATATAAATGATTAACTTATTGAATAAAAACTGATGAGTTTATATTGGAGTTAACTATTTATTTTATGTGTCTTATGGTTGTTCTAATTCCTGTGATATTGACAGTGTTATCATTAATTTGAATGATTGAATTTCATCAAGTAAATGTGAAGATGAATCATTTGTTTTGAAGTTATAAATAAAACGCAAATGTTAATTATTAGTAATCGATCAGTGAAATTTTATCTATAATCATAATGGGAATTTGCTGCGCATCTAGAGAATAGTTAAAATCGCCATCTCATAAAAAGAAACCACTAAAAATTATATGTCCTATCTGTGAGGAAGGTCTAGATACTGATGACCATAAGCCATTAATCGTATGTGAGAACAATCATAATCTTTGTCAAAAATGTTTGAAATCATTAAAAAAGCTTGCTATTCTCAAAAAGAAAGCGGACGTCTAATGCCCGTTTTGCAAGAAACCTTGCTTTGAAGACTTGATCAAAACAGATGTTTAAATTTTTAACTTTTTGGAGAAAGAAGAAGAAACCCTCAAGTTATTGCCTGAAAATCGCAAAAAGCTATTCGCTTTTTCGACTGTCTATCTACCCAGCCTGCATAGATTGATGAAAGAGGAGTCATAAAAGAACCAAAAGAACAAATAGAAACAGGTGATTAAGATAGATTGCATAAAGATTCGTAAATGTTGACCTATAAAGGTGGAAAGATGCTCGAGTAATACTAGATATTTTAAATGGATATGCTAGAATGCCTCACTAACCTAAAAAGGCTGTATCTCAGTACATATACATTTACTTAGATCATAACCAAATTACAGCTTTGGACTTGAGCTAATATACACATGAAAAACTTCAACTCCTTGATTTAGCCCAGAACAATTTTGGTGCCATGAAAATTCTCACCGATAACTCGGAGCCTTTAAAACATTTACGAATCTTAAATTTTGGTAATTCAATCATTAAGTAGAGAGCAATAAAATCTAGGATATTAAAGGCCTACGGCGCTTATAAATGCTACAAGTGCTTAATTTGAGTAACACTTAAATTAAATAGAAAAAAATAAAATAAAATCGATGGCAGGGCTTTCAGAACTGAAAAGCCTAAAAGATCTAAACATTGAGTTTAATTTGATTTAAAAATTTGAATATCAGCCTTATTTCAACGAGATTCGATCGTTATCCTTGCGTAACAGTATTGGTAGTCAGTTGGTAACAAATTTCCTGAATCTACATGGAAGGAGTTCATTAAATATGAGTGGCAAGAGTTGAGATTACTAACTTTAACTGTAAATAAGCTTATCTTTGAAAAAGATGAGGTGCATTCACTATTAATGACGACCAAATGGAATTATTTGCAATTGATAATATCCGAAACGGTAGAGCCATAACTTGAAGATGTATCAGCCATTGATGAAAAGGGCTTTGTGTTAGATAAATTAGCAATGATAAACATAAATGAGGGCAGTTATTAAATTTACTGGAACTAGAAGAAGAGTTTTTTAATAAAAGCCATTAACATGGTGAAATAGTATGATCGTTTAGGCACCAACGTTAATTTCAGGCCCTATCTGTATGCCAACTCCAGCTACGAAATCAATTAAAATTTAAATATCGTAAACAAGATAAAAGATCCAAGCGGACCTTTGGATTATTTATATCATTCAAAGGGTATCAATGCCTCTGATGAGGGGTATAATTTTATTCAATTCAAAACAAAAACCAATAATATTATTGTCGGAATATGCCAAGAACTTCCTCCTTCACCATTGACAACGATCTATATTGATTTATCAAAAGGTTTAGTATCCAATGTCGGAGTGGAATAGTTGGTTGAGGAGTTGAATAAACCAATAAAAGAATCAGAAGAGTGGGAGTGCATCTTTAGAGTGAATCCAGCCCAAAGAGAATTATCACTTCTGATAAACGGAACTTAAACCTTTGTCCTAAAATCTATCGCAATTAAAAAAGAGGTAATATTCTTCGTTTCTCTAATCTAAAAAAGCAGTGAAATACAAATTGTGACCTTATAGCTAACTGATTGAGGATGAAGATGAAGATACCTTGATTTCTATGAAAAGAGATCTAATAGCATATAAAATTTATTTTTGAATTCAATTAAATTAAAAACTCTAAATTACTAATGCTTGCAACCACCAAACAACTTCTCCCTCTCCTCAAGGCAGTATTCCCTCCCCTTGTCTCCACCTCAAAAAAAGGAGACAATGGTAGAGTAGCTGTTATTGGGGGTTCATTTTAATTCACTGGAGCACCCTTCTATTCTGCAATCAGTGCTCTAAAAGTAGGAGGCGACCTGGCACATATCTTCTGTTCAAAGAGCGCGTCGCCTTCCATAAAATCATACTCACCTGAAATAATAGTCCATCCTATCTTCGTTTCGTAAGCAGAGATAAAATATAATGAAGTGGATCTTCAGGTTGTTCACGCCGATTGGCTATAGAAAATATTTGCATGGAAACCAGCGATTCATGCCTGGATTATTGGACCTGGTTTGGGTAGAGATGCGTATATGAACAGTTTCTTCCCCTCACTTGTCAAGGGCCTTCCTGATGATTGCTTGGCCATTTTCGATGCTGATGGTATTTACTTTCTCAGTGAACACCCTTAACTGCTCGTTGAACTGAAACGCTTCAAAACAATTCTAACCCCTAACATGCGATAACTTAAATTTCTCAAACAGATAATGGAGATAGACATTGATAACATCTTCTAACAGTATAAGAGTGAAGAATAAATACAAGAAATACCTAGCAGCGCCAAATTTACTGATTTTACTCTCTATGTTAAAGGAAAAGAAGATTTAATTTTAAGCAGTAAACGATCTTTTATTGTCAGAACTCAGGGAGGAGATAAGAGATGTGGTGGACTTGGAGATATCTTGGCAGGAGCAATGGCTGTCTGCTGTTATTGGAACTTTGAGTACGGGCCTATTTTAGCTTCCCGAATCGTGAGAATGGCAACTCGGCTGGGATATGAGAAATAAGGTCGAGGTTTGACTGCCCCAGCAGTAGTGAAGTAGCTTTCTCACGTCGTAATGCAAATAGAATCTGCTTCATTATGATCTGTATGATTTTAAAATAACTTATTTTGAATCGTCACATAATAATATCCGTATATTAAATAATAATCCAGAAAGATGCTATAGACGATGCTTCTTTTCATTGTCTGCAATTTCATCATTCTCACAGTCGAGCTTACAGTTACCAAACTATTAATTCTGACGCTGATTACTATATTCGTGCTTCATGTTTATAAAAGATTTAAACAAAGCCTCTCCATTGATCGCATCTCCATCAAACTCTTTGCAGCGGATAAGCAGGAAGGATAACAACTATTCGTCTTTTAACTGTTGGCACACCTATCATCACTTCTATTGCATAAACAAAGTCAAAAAGACTATTTGATATTTGGGTCTGGACTAGCAATTTTAATTTTGTTGGCGGTTAGTCTGCCGCCAATAACTATGTCTGTGATTATTTTCGATGTAGTATTTGTCTTGTCAGTGTGGCAAGAAATAATTTAAGAAAAGCGAAGGATACTGAACAAAAAGCTTGGAATAAAGCAAACTAACAGTATTTACTATAGTAGTCCTGCAAAGATAAAAGAGGGAATTTTATAAGTACCAAAAGAGGAGTCTCCGCATGAGATGATCATGAAATGATTTTTGTGTTTTTATAAAAAACGCCCACCGTGGGGCTTGAACCCACGACCATTAAGTTAAGAGCCTAACGCTCTACCAACTGAGCTAGACGGGCTGCTTATCATAATTTATATTTGGTTGAATTAATAGCTCATCTTATCAAACACAATTTCCAAGTCGTAATTTATGAAGATAATCTGTTCAAAATAAAGTTGATTTATATATAGTCTGTTGGGCTATCAATATTTCATGATATGTGAGTTTATTCCTTGATAACAGATTGGTCAGATTGATTTGTATTTAGAAAGTGCCAATTTGGGTATAACAGTATTATTATTATTTTAAATGCAGCCCTCTTCAAGGTTAGAAAAGATCCGTGAAAAAATAAAAGAATTGTCAAAGGTAAGCCCAAATTTGCTTTATACTCCAGAAGAACTTGAAAGAAAAAGGAAGATGCTTGAATCTAAACCATTTTTATTCAATTCATACTGCCGAAATAAGTCATCTGATTATGAAAATACAACAGATTAATTAGAACCAAATTTAAAGGGTCATTAAATTAAGTTTACTCAAAGCAGTAAGTTTTCAGATAAACTTCGCAAAATGCAAGCAGATTTTAAGAAGGATGAAGATGCGCTCAATTTTGAACAAAAATAACCGGTCAATAAAACAGATAAACTACCTTTAGGAAACATATAAAAAGAGAATAGAAGGAAAGATTAATTGAGGTACCTTGAAATTAATTCACAATCTAACCCTAACACAAACTTATCAAACAAATAAGAAATTAAGTCAACTTCTGAGGGCATTAGGCCTCAGTAATAAAATATAAAACCTCAAAACACCCCTCCTCAATAATCAGAGAATATACTTTCAAAATAATTAACCCAAAATGTTTCCATCTCTCCTTTGTTATAAACAAATATGATTTAAGTAAAAAAATAAGCTTCAATCAATAATACCCAAGCTAAAAAAGATAATAGAGTAAAATATGACCAAATGCCGCCTATTCAAGATTGCAATCCGATAATTAATCCCTATAATGGCAATCCTTAATGTAACCCTACATTCCAATCCCACAAATAAATTCGCATATTCGAATCAATAATAAAAAAGCCAATACACATCACATTCCCAACAGAAGAAACTAAAATAGGAATAATAAAATAGGAACTCAACTTTAAGAGACCCAATTAAAACATCATCCAATCAAAATAATCGATTCTCTAAGCAAAAAACTAAAAATATGAAGAATAAAAAACACCAATATCTCAGCTGGAAGTTGATGTAATCAAACCTTCAACTATTTTTCACAGAACCAATATTTTTCCAATTCAAAATAGAAAAACAGTTCCTACGATCGGCAGTACAAACAATTCTTAATTTAAATAAATCTAAAGGCAAGACGACAAAAAGTAAAAATAAATCTAACCCTTGGAGATCGAAAAAATCAATATATTCGATAAGAAGCTCGCCCCGACTGTCTCGGATTAAAAAAAGAATATTTTTGGACAGCCTGCTCAAAAAACAGCGAAAGTTAATATCTTTCAAGATCTATATAAGCCCAAGCCTAGCAACAATATCTTTAAACCTCTAGAAACGAACATCTTTAAGTCTTCAGCAAATACCACAAATTTATTTACATCAAAACCATAAAATATAGCAGTTAATAACTTCCCTCTAAAAAATGACAACTAAATTCAAAAAATTGAATATCCTCCAATGACTTTTCCTCTCAAAAATGTAAATAACGACGTTATATCCCTGCAATAAGTCGATGATTAAGAGTAAATGAATGAATTATAAGATTAAAAAGATGACAATGAACCGATTCAAGCTGAAGACTCTGTAGATCCTAGTTTATTAACAGTAAAATACGACTATGTAAAAAGTCAAGTCTATTTCAAAGAACTGGCAACTAAAATCAAAATAGGCAATAAATTAATCAACGATGTCACCGTAAGTTTATAAAGTTTTTCGTAAAATGCTGATATTTACCTGTTTTTAAGAATGTCCAACAAATGTATTTCTTTCACAGGAAAACTCATACCCAAAATAACAAAAGTCCGTTCTTTTGATAACAATATAAAAAATGTTTAAATATTGAAAGTGCTAACATGGTAGGAAAAAACTGGCAAATCTAAACTTGCCAGCATCAAAGTGCAGTTTTCAGATTAACAAATTGCGACTTTATTGGTGAAGGAAGTTCAATAAAGATTAAATATTTAGGAGTGAGTGATGGAGGAATGCTTTATTATTTTAAGCAATTTTGGTTGGATAAATTACAAATAAAGAGATTCCGCATTTATATGAGTCTACATGTAAAGTATAATTATATGTAAATTATCCTCTATCCTTATCGTATTGCTTTGTTTTCTTAATAATTTGTATTATTTAATGATTTATTGAAGACCACATCTATATAAAATATGAGTAGTTTTCAAATATGAAGATGATTTATAGTTTCCTCAATTAGAAATGGAAGGCATACTCTCTTTAAACACTGTTTATTTAAATTAATACATCAAAATATATTATTTTAATTTATTCGATTATCTTTGTAAAATCATACCCATTGAATTTTGAGTTGCCTAACGATGAGAATTTAAAATTAAGATTATTAGTATTATTTGCTATGAACAATATGGATGATCTAAAACATAATATTTTTTAATTTGTCTTCAAATCTGATAAATTAGCTGCTAAAAGTTTATAGCAGGGTTGATTGAACTTCATCTTAACAAAGTGTATCCAAAAATAAGATGATCACGAATTCAAATATCTAAATCATAACAACTAAATTATCACCTATAATTTAAAATTAATATTAGCGAAATTATAGTTTGATAATAAAATCATTTCTAAGATTTCTGCCTCTGAAAATTTATTGATTTTTTTTCTCTGAAAAGGTTCAAAATGATGTTATATCTTGAAATGATTAATGTTTTATCTATATTATATTTTCTAAATTAAATGGGAAAAATAGAATCGAACCAAATCAAATAATCAATCATAACAGTGATCAGTAATATACGAACACTGCAATCTAAACATTACATCTATAAAACTCTGACTTAAGTAAGTCAATTTATATTTTTTCTATTTTTTGTTGTAAATCACATCCCAGATCCCACAGGCAGCCTCTCTCAAGTCACTAATGTCTTTTTATGCTAATATAGATCATTCAATAAGCCTTTAATATGAATCCGAATTTGGCCAATGCTCTTTCAATATTTTCACTGATTATGTTGGCTTCCATTAGTTGCTGTTTTGGCTTTATTTTAAAAAGTAAAAACAAAAAAATCACAAATATTCGAACAAGCAGATAAATTGCAGCCAGAATAATTAACATCACGAGCTATCTCTATTTGTCTGAAACAATTTTCCTTGTCCCTTCATTTTTGTTCATCATGAATGTACCTTTAGTTTAACTTAGAATATTATCAACTTTCCTGCAAACCAAATGAACGTTCTTTGGTTTATAGTTATTTTTTTGGATATTATTTTAATTATCTGGTAAAGAAAAATAGTGTTTTTTGGAGTGTATCTCATTCCAGTAGTATTCTCAGCCATTCTATTATCAGATGTTATTCTGAGCATGGTATTTTGTGGCGCAGCTGCAATACATGCCTATCATGAAAAGATTTTTCTCAGGGTATTTTTAAAAAAAGATTTAGAAATTTGCGTATGTCTAAGTTATCTGGCTTTAATCTCAAATGTTCATCATTGCTAAACTGAACTAATCTATCAATCCCTTAGGATTATTACTGATCCCTTTTCTCATTCTTTTAACTTCGATTGTCTGGTCTAACAAATAAACGATGATAAAGTCTGAAGTTTAGCAAAACTAAAGAATTTTTGATTACATTGAACGCATATCAGTGAAACATGAATTGACAACAAGATAATAAATTGATTTCATGGAAATGATGTGCAGTTTTGAAGATAGCATAAGAAATGAGAAGAGTATAGGGTTAGAGCAAGAAGAACAATAGATTATGGATAAAGGAAGAAACAACCTCACAAAATAAAATATCATTGCAATGCTTTCAGTTAAAATTAAGTATTAGTTGATGAGAAGCCTTAATAAGCAGCTTTAAATCCAAGCCATTAGGTGCAAGATTTTAAAATAAACTTTTACCGTTTAAATTTTGTATGAAATATAGAATTTACTTGCTTCCACAGACTCTCTTGAGGAATTTCACATAGCACTTATGCTACATTAAATAATCTAACTTATCTAAAAAAATTATTTAAATGTAAGTGAAATTCATAACGGGGAAGCAATTGTTCAAATTGAAAATTGTAGAGAGGATATATGTGAGGAGTTTCTACTTGCGCTTGATACTATGATAGATTTCTGGAAAGAATTAAAATAAGGATGCTTAGATGAGGCCGAAGCAAAAAATAAGATATTAACCTACATAAACTACGAAAAATAAATGAAAGAACATATCGAGTAGCTGCAATAAATTCGCAAAATTGATATGGAAATTAACATTTACAACTGCTTGATCAGCATGATTAATTTTCATTGTGCAGAAATGTAGGTAGCAAGCAAAGTAAAAAATAATAGCCCTGCACTGCGGATATAAAATACAGATTATATTCTCACTGAAAAACATTAAATAGTTAAAATATCAAAAACACTTTTAAATCACCTCAGCCTAAGGTAGAGTATTATTGGATCTCCTGTGGATAATATTTTCCCTCCAATCTTCAAAAGATATATCAAGGAAATATTTATTAAAGCGGTTGACATAAATAATTCAGATAGTAAGAAAAGCTCTATCTTACCATTTTATTCAGAACAAACCTCCGCTCTTTCTCCTCGTCGAGTTAAAATTTAAATCTTACCATGCATTAAAAGCGGAATAAGATATATCATCCACTTTTAAACAGATGAGGAACTGCTTCATTATCCTTTTATACTTTATTCTCCCGAGTCAGATCGCATCATTATGCCCTCAGTCCAATATTATCAGTATTTTAGCATTACAAGCCAATAAGTGCCAAAAGATTCTTTAGCTCAGGACTACTTTGATCTTTAGCTGGGTCTAACTTTTAAATTAAATAAAAATCTTCAATCTTCGAAGCTGGCCTGTGAAATGAAATTGAGAAGAATGTCGACAAAGAAACATCAGACAGTCATTCCCGTAGAAATTAAAAAATTTAAATAGTATGTAGTTGGTGGAGAGGAGATCTGGCTCATGCAAATTAAAAAAAAAACAGGCCAGTGACTATCTTGATAAAGAAAATAAGAAGGCATTCTTTAAATTTTTAGAACGTTAAAAGACTATGCAAAGCTGTAGGATCCCTGATACTTCGACAACTTTTTGTAAGATACCAAACCCGTTTGAAAGTATGCTAAATGAAAGGATGGATAGCATGAGGGTATTTAGTCACATATCTTATCTAAAAATAGCGCTGCTTGGTTTAATTTCATTTGTGATTCTCTTTATCAGTCTGCAAGTATTACTAATCCAAGACATTAATAACAAAAGCAATGATTTGTAAATTGTCTTAAAAAGCAATGGGGATAATAATGACAAAGAGCGATCAATGTATTTAATACTCTTGGAATTCTATCAATATTATCAGATCAAAACATATCCTGAGAGCTTACTAAATATTTGTTCTAATTGCAATATCACTGAGGAGCTGTCTTATTATGAGTCCAATATAAATTAAATTATTTCTTAATTTATGTATGAATCATTAATGGACTCTTCTCAATAAAAGAGCTCTAGCTATAGTTTGATATTTAATAGCTACAATGCCTCTTTTTAAACTACCAGCATTAGTTTTATCGATTTTTTGACTTGGATCAAGTTTAATTTTCAGATTAATAACAGCTTTTTTATAGTCAAAAATGAGCATTCAATAAGACAATTTGTTTCAACCTATATTCCTATCAATATTGAACCTATATCCAAAGACATATAGTCTGATCAATTCTTCCTCATAATTATATTGACTCCTATGCTAATGCTGATTATAGGATTAAGGGTAATACTAGTAAAAATCCATTTGGCGATCAGATCAATTATGGTTTTTTATTAAAATTTATCGGTATAAGACATTTCGTAACTATAGTTCAATATTCAATTGTTTAAACGTAAAATTGATAGAAAATTGTTTGGAAAATAAAAGTTTGTGAAATCAAAAACAAATCATAAAAAAGGCAAATCTCATTGCAAAGGGTTTACTTTGCCAATGCTCCTTCCTGACTCTATTCCTTCCTAGATTCAATAAATAAAACAATAATAGGTCTAATAAATACCAAAAAAAAGACAAATACATGCTTCTGAAAATTTATTGCCCGAGTTTCTCTTCAAAAACAATTACATTTGTCTGGCATTGATGCTGATTATAGTATATTTTGTAATATACTATACTTACGAGGTGCAATATTATCAAGAAGCGAGCAGTATCTTTACCTATGCCAACTTGATATAGTCATCGTCTGTCATCATTTGCCAAAAAGCAGAAAAGTATTATCAAGCTGGGATGGAAGAAATATTGCCATAAAATGAAAGAAAGGAATGGCAAACTGATTTGATAAGCACTATTCCATTTCGCTTTGACTCCGTCCTTCCTTCCTTTTTTAACGATTATTAAAAAAGAGAATATCAGTTATTAAATCAAGATCTTTGTGATTATTATGCTAATAATATTACTGATCCTCTGTATGATAGTATCAATTGTTCGGAAGTATTGATGGGAATCATGAGTTCAGGATATTCTCCAACATATTAATTGTATCTAAAACTGATATTCAACTATGGGGGCATTGAAATGAAGGATTTCAGCCATCAGATCAGAATCGATAGTATGTATCCCATATTTATGGAGATAAACTATATTAGAATCATTCTCTCTAGTGTCCTCTCGGCATTGAAAACCGACCTCGATAATTAAATAAAAATTTATATCGATAACTGGAACAGCTTTTTTAGTAACTATCTTATAATTGGGTGGGGCTGTCTCATTATCTTTTTAATCTGTTCGATTTTTACTTTTAATCATATGAGTTTGATCTGTAAAGTGGGGATTCAAAGCTTTAAGATTATCCCTCGAAAAATTATTTTAAAAATATCTGTAACTAAAAAAATGATTAAAGGTAAAATCCTGGAGGAAATTGAAAGACTAGTTTTCTGAAATTTTAATGATATTTGTATTATTTACTATTATCAATCGATAATAAGCTTCAGACACCTCACATAATTAAGTATCTTATATAATAGTATATATTCTCAGCTCACTTTATTTATCACTTTCTTCTTGCCTTCGATATTTTCTTCCTCCTACCGTCGTATTGCTGTCCATCTTAATTTTAACATTTTTTATTTGATTTTTTGGAAACAATTGGCTTCATAATCACCATTGACTCTGGTTGCTTCCGAATGAGCCAATTATTGAAGGCAACTTTGTGTCTTTCAGAAAAATGTTAAAGTTTGAATTTATCAACTTAAAAAGGATGAGGATGAATGGGAGTATAGCAATCCAAGTGTACAAAATATTTTTCTCTAGAAATAGTTCCTTTTTAAGTTTCAATATAGCCTCCTCTATACATGCCCTATCCTGATGAAAATTTTGAAAACCCGCCATGCGTTCTGATGTACTCATTAAATTTTCTATCATCAACGACTTGCAAACGAAGGTTGTCTTGCTGAATTGATTGTCCACAAACCTTACAACTGCCTTTTGATGATTTGGCAGGCTAAACTAAAATTTTATAAAAGGTCATTTTATAATATAAACTTGATGTATTCGATTATCAATGGATCAAATTTGAAGGATTGACTGTAAAATAAAAATACTTTTTTGCAATTAAATCAAGTTAAAAAAATATTTGGGAGTAATCGCTGAGATCATCTTTCTGGTTAATATCAATAATTTATTTTAATTACCTTTTTATTTAATTGTCATTGTTTTTGATTCATCAAATCATTCGTTATGCTCAATTTATTTCTACTGTAGAGTTAGATATGCTTTTTGGTAATGCTAGTACCAATACCAGTGATTTATACTCATTTGATGAGCATGCTCAATCTCCGATTTCTTATCTTGAAATTTATCATTCGCTGTGCTGGATACACTAAATGAAATTGGAGCTTTGGGACACTCAACTCGAACGATTTCTTAATTTTCGCTTTAATTTTAAGAGGCCTATTCATCTTCCTCTGGAATATTTTTTTAGATGTAGTTTTTGATAAAAAGTTATGCCAGCCCCTGAAAAGCTTCTTCATTTTCTCTAATAAGTCTTTCACAACTATGTCTCTCCACCCGATATCTGAGATGTCTGATAGTTTTTGGTATAATGGAATAACCTTAAAAATCTGTTTTAAACCATTATTACTGTTTTTAGCTTCATATAGATCAAGTAGTGTATCAGTCTTGATGTCATTCACAAAACCAGTGCTCTTCTTATGGAAATGCTTGATAATAAGTTTGAGAAAATAACGGATATTACCATAAAAATAATTTTTGATTTTTGTTTGGGTTCTAAGTCGAAAATAAACTACCTGCCTGGTAAGTGCTTCTGTAGTAAAAACCATTTATTTCCATACTCACAATACTTTGTGTAAAGTATCTCAAGCTCCTCATCACTCCAAAGCTCTTTGTTCACAGAAGGGTCAAGGTGGTTGATATATCTAATTTTAAGGACAGTTACCGTTCCCTGCATTCGACATCTGTTCTTTCATAACCTTTTTGACGAAGTTCCTCAGAGGCTTTCTTCCAACGTTTGCTTTTAATTGTGCTGCTGACTTCTGCAAGAATTTAATCTTCCTAAATTGATACATGTGTACCTCAGTCGCCCATATTTTAAGTTTTCCCATTCTAATATATGTTGTTTTAATTCAATCCGCATAATTAATATGCCTGCAATTTTTTAAAACGCCCAGCATGTTATCCGACTGAAATGTCAGAAACGCTTCCTAAAAATATCAGACTATAGTGATCTGTTAACATGATTTAAATAAGTTTTATACTACATATTATATTATCAATATAAATTGATGCCTCCCTAAGCATTGTAAGATTAAATAAATAGAAAGGGTTTGCATAAATATGAATAAAAAATTCAAAGGTTGTGGAGTAAATTAAATAGAGTAAATGAACACCAAGGATATTTTGAAGAAGAATTAGGAATCAATAAATTAGAAGATGAGTTTCTCTAACAGCATCCAATGATTGTATTTATGCCAACTGCTATTAATAACATTTAGTATGTTTTTGCCAAGATATTTGTGCTAAATCATGAATTTTGCATATAACAAAATTAGAACCTACGAATTTTGCAGGGAGCAAATTAGAACTTACGAATTTTGCAAGAAACAAATTTACACCTTACGAATTAATTCATATTAATAATTTTCAGCACTTTAACTATTAATAAAATTATTTGGCATGGATTACTTGGAAATATAAACTTCGCTCAAAAGAATCGATAAAAAATTTACAGAATAACTTTCCAACTAGGAAAAGCGCAGAGCAGTGAAAGAATTTAAGAAAGTATATGCCGGTAGATATACGCTAACTTAGAATAAATATCAAAATTAACAGTCGAAGTCATAAAACGCCAAAAGCTGCAAGAAAATATCACCCATCTGAACTAAAGGGAAGTCACATCGGCAAAAAAGATGGATTAATAATTAAAAAAACGAATGGAGCGACATAGTGCGAATCGTTAAAAGCAGCAATAAAATAAGCAAAAATAATATAAAATGATTGAAGAAAATTGGAAGCTAAGATTGGGGGATATCTAGAGAAAGAAGAGACAGAAATAAATGGAAGCCTATCGAAAGACTTAGAAGATCAGGAAATAATCCGAAATATATTGGAGCAAAAAGAATGAGATTGCCTCTAAAAATGTCAGCAAAGATTAACTGGAGGAGAAGGAAAAACAGTATTTGCTGAGACCCAGTGCGTATTCTTTGGATAAACACGACAAAAAATTAAGGTTATGGGAGGCATCGGATGATAAGAAAAACACTGAAACAAAGATTAAGTTGTCCCTACCGGAGGTAGGCAAATCAAAGTTTAACAAAATCGAGACCAAAATTCAAATGAAAACATTAAATAATAGTTGTGTGGATAGTACCAAAAATATGGAAATTTAAGCCCATCGAGAAAGGAGCATTAAAACGAATCTATAGAAATAACAAGAGAATTTTCAAAGAATCATGTCGAAGTTATAAAAGATAGAACAAACCCGTCAAATTGTTCAGCAAAGGGTTGAAAAAGAAGTGCAGTAGGCTAAGAAGATAAGATAAATGAAGGAAAATCCAGAGCATTTAGCTGCCAACAGACAAAAATCTATCACACAGTTGCACTCCAAGAAAAAGAATAATAAACAATCAAAATCAAAGGAATAAATTAAAGATGGTCTGTCTGTCAGCAAAAGTAGACTCGACCAATCAATATCTCACCACCTCATGACAAAGCAAAAAATATCATAAACCTAATTTGTCTAAAGATAAACTCTTCACGAAACCAAGATGCGCAAGTTAAAATAAGGTAAAATAAATAGAATGATAAAAGAAGCGATAAATTCAATAAAACGACAAACTCTCAGCGAGAAACAATGATTATTTGCTCTAACAGATTATTTTCCTTATAACAAGCCATTTCTTTAAATATTTACAAAAATAAAAATACCTGGTGCGTTTCGATCCTCGGCCTCAAGATTATGAAACTCGCTCTCACCAACTGAGATAGATATCATAAAATTTTGAGGTATCCATATATGTATGTTATTTAGAAGCAGTTAAAAACGATTTTATAGTTAAAAATTGAATCAATGATATGCTAGTTTAATCTAACAACAAGATTGATTATATTCGAAATTTAATTCTATCTATTAAAGGCTATTTGATAAATAAATCAAAAGATCAAAGACTATTTTAAACGAATTCTCAGTCTTATTAGATGAAATTCATCTGTTTGCCTTTACTTCTCGTCACTTTAAGCACAATTTCAGTATTCCTCTCTTATGAAAATATTTAAGCAGACCCCATTCTTTCCTCCCAATCTCTGAGTCCGATTTCCACGGAATTTTAGATTATTTTAATTTATCTTCCAGCTGAGAAGGCAAACAATATCAAAAAAGAGATGCCTGGTGCTATGACGAAGGTTGTTAAAAAGAACAGCATGTTATCATGGTCGAAGTTACTGTAATAAGAGAATAAGTACGTACCAACCTCGATAAAAAGAAAGAAGGAAGAGTCAAAAAGCTAAACAAGGATAATCACGAGAAGGGAGATGAATATCTGGAGGATAATGGCTACCACTTGTCCCGTTTTATTGTAAGAATCGTCTGAATCAAAAAAGATTTACCTAGAAAGAGGAGGAAGATGTTACTGGTAATAACGCAGTTGATCAGCACCACTGTGAAGAGATTAGTCACAAACTCTTCCTCAAGCAGAGCAAATATCATTAGAGTTATCATGGTGCCCAAAAAGATAGTCCTAATGTTCACGAGTATCATATCTGCTACGTTTAAATATTGAATGACATCTTCATCAATATAAACCCCAGGTCTTTTAACAATCATGAACACAATGGGAAGGGATGTAAACACGAAATTGTAAAAAAAATAGAGTTCACTAATATAGTTAATGCCTAAGTCAATACTGCTACCTTGATAAACCAGAAAGAATCCTACGATGCGACTTATTATTAAAAATTGGTTTTTAAAATTATGGCTGTTTATTATACAGTACACATTCTGAATTGATTTTATAGCCTCGTTAAAGATAAGCAACCTCAAATCGCGGTAGCGATGGACCACCGCAGTTGTCAACATCTCTGAGGAAGTGCCTCGCTCACAAATGGAAAGATTGCTCCACTGGAAGATATTGTAATCGCAGATATAGTTACTCATGAAGATATGCTGTGGAAATATTTTGAAGAGATTGGCGGCACAGATCTATTTTTCGTACTGTGAGCAGCCATAAAAGACGACATATTTACAAAACTAAGTCAAAAGGCACAAAGACTTGCGGATGTTGTGACGAGAGAGATGCGTAATCATGCTGGAATTGAGAAATAGAATAACTGATTGATGTTTTTTATTGGTTGCTCTTTATTCTTGCTGTTTTTCATGCAGTGTCTTTATATGATTTTTGAGAATCTAGTTCATTTCGCACTCTTATTTTTACTATAGCATAATTGTGATTGTGTCAGAATCCTTCATTTGGCCTTTATTAATGAAGTAGTTAATGTACTTCCAAGTCTTGTTCGACATTATCACTATGTTGTACTTTTTCATTATAGATTCATCTTTTATTAACTAGAGCGTATTTTTATTCAAGTCCTCAACAAAAGTCATAACTCCGTAAAGATTGAATTTTTTGTTAGCCGGTTCCAGATTCTTTTGAAGCTTCATGATTTCTATGAAAAACATTAAACCAGCGGAATTTTTAAAATACGATATTAATTTATTAGCAATTTCTTTAAATCGAGAGTCGTGCAAATTTCCCATTGTGGAAATGACAGGTTGATCATTGAACCTGAGTAGATACTTATTTTCTTCCTAGTTTAAGATGATTATTATCGTTATCTCCACACAATTTTAATCCACGAGCCGCTCCTTAAATATTTTTATCTTACTCCTGCCTTTGTGAGCAATCTTTTTAAATCGGAAGTATTTTGTTATTGGTCTTGTATGGCCAAACATGTGTTATTTCAGCATTGGGGATTCATCAATTACTTTTAGAATCAGGGAAAGATGCTCTTCATTGAGAGAGGCCGCTGGATTGATAGTGTACTGAAAATCTTCTTAGTTGAAGGGAAGTTCTAGAAAGAAATAATCGTCCATAATGAGGGTATTAGTTTGCGCTAATTCATCAATTGATTTGATTCTATTTTTCATTACCATTTTGTATTGCTTGTCCAATACCCTTGTATCAATCATCCGGTGGATGTGAATCATTAGATACATGGCAATATACACAGTATTGCTGAGTTAAATTATTAATACCACAAACTAGCTGCTAAGTTCAACAGAAAGCAGTAACTGTATTATCCAAGCTGCTGGGAGGAATCGAACATAGTAGTGACTCTAATTAGAAGATAAATTTACTCAGTGAGAATAAGATTGGTTGCGAACAAAAGAATCATTAGAAATATGTTTAAGACGACTGTACACAGTAAATAATTAGCGAGAATGTCGTTGATTTGGTTAGTCTTTATATAGACATTGGACATGCTTTTTATTTGAAAGTGATCAGTATACATTAAAATTATACCGATCACATACTCCTCAGTTGATATTGGAATACCCCTTGGAATGATATCTGCATTTGATATCATCACCCTACTATCCTCTTACCCTGTCATTGAAAACTCAGCTTAAAAGGTAGACCCCAGATTACTTCTAAAACGATAGTTGAGTTAAACAGTAAACAACCTATCGCTCAATTAGATTTAATTACCATCTGTTTTACTTATCAATCTTCTCAGTGGTTTTATGATTTTGATCTTACGATACTCCTATCGTTTATCTATCCTAGTGGTATTAACAAGAATGTGACTAAATTATTATAAGACTACTTGCTGGCAGATGCAAATGCAATGGGCAACAAATTAACAGGATTTAGCTTACGATTGCTCTACAGATACTTGTCAACTTTGATTATCTGCCCTGTTTTAAGCTAACTGAACTCAACCTCCTACCAAGACTTTAATGCTCGATTCCAAACAGAATAGTAAGATGCACTTTCTTAGCTAGAGTTTTAGGCATATTGTTCGTAGGTGTTATATCGAGCTAAAATGTCGAGCAATATGCATATCACCAGAAGAAATAACTCAATGCTTGCGTCGAAGATTTCTCCTGTGAGTTCACAGAATTTAAAATATTGAAAAACACCTGAATTAAGCAACAATTACAACAGCACAGAAAGTAAATAATGTGAGGTTGCTTGAAAGATAGCCAGAGACAGAGAGGTATAAGCAGATAAAAAGGTTGAAGATGAGGAGGAAAGGCAGATACACCCTACTTGCCCACATCGATTGTGCCAATCATGTTCTTTTCGAAAAGGGCTGATGGTAAAGAGGAAGGTTTTTCGTTGATATTCCTATCTTAATTGATCAAGGTGGTCGATGATTATCCATTAGAAGTCATTATTATTATTTTCCAATAATATATCTTCAAGCAATTGCAGACTTCAAACTCTAAAAACACGATATAAATTATAGAACTCTCCAAATTGATCAATGATCTTTTCTTACCCTGTGTAACAAAACAATATCATGGACTTTGGATAAATATTTTAAATTGCTATCATGAAAGATAAATATCAAAAGACTCACTTGTTTTTAATCTCCTGCATGATTCCTCGAGCTGTAACTGGTGTAAAGGATATTTTGATGATAGTCTTATTATAACTATTTTAATTTGAAATTGTATTGTTAATTTTATCGATTGAATTGTATTTTTGGGAGTAATATGCATTTGGTTTTATTGAACTTCTCTCAGTTTTATACCCTATTAGTTCACTTTATTTATTCTCTGTTTTCAAAATGTTTTTTAATGATGATTTCCCTTAATTGTCAGAGACCTGGATATTCAATGTCTTGCGATTATTTACCGCTTATGACAATAGTTTTTTTCGTAGCTATTGGTGAAGCTGGGAAAATGACTTTTACAGAAAGTGACCATATATTTTGTGGATGTTCATGAATCTTTTTGCTTATTCGATACAACCATAAGCTTACTTTAATCGTCCTAAATACTCTAACTCTACGGCTTAGTTGTATTTTCCTATTAAATGCTGTTGGTTACACTTTAAAGACTCCTAGCCTTTTTCAAAATTGATTAAGGCTAGAGCCCCTCTTACAGTACTGAGAGCTTCTTCGTGCTTTTTTTGAGAGGATAAAAGAGCAGTTAAATTTAACCAGCAATCGATTAAAAGACTATCATATTGAAAGTTTTCATGATGCAAAAGTCTCAAGGCTTGAGTGGTTCTTTCCGCTTAATGTATATGTTCAAGCGCCTTTTCGAAGTCAGGCTTCTTCTTATAAATGCAAGCCAAATTGCTATGAAGAATAATTTTTAATTTTGGAAATAGTTTGGTTGCTGGTTCTGCTTTTGTAAGCCATGACTCAGCCTATTAGAGATAGCCATCTTTTGCATATTTCATTCCGATGCAATTAATAATCTAAAATATCTCCTTTTGTTTTTATGGCCCTACTTGATCATTTTCTTCGCAATGCTTGGTCATGTGTTTATATTTAGTGATAAGCTGTTTTATTTATGATCGTATTTTGATCCTATCACTCGCCAGACAATATTTTTTATTCATAATTTATATTAGTATAATAAATTCATTTGACACTTTAAATTAACGATAATATATCTCATTTCCTTTTATTGATCTGGATTACTCTTGTTAGAATCATATTTATGAGTTGTATTGAGTTGGTGGTTAGTCTGTATATAATTGTAATCCAAGTAATTTGAAATTAATCACAATTATAATCAACTTCCTATTATACTACGTATCCTTTCCTTATAGCAAATTTAAATACTCAAACCAATTTTAGATGCTTATTAAATGAGTAGATTCTTCTTTTTATAATATATCTTCATTCATTTTATGAACTGCCGAACCCATGTCACCCACACTCTTATTCTAACATCAAGCACACCACAAAGCGTAGAATTCAGTAAAATATCTATGAGCCCAATTACCAATTCACAACAAGAAAAGCACAAATACATTACAAATTTTGATTCTCCTGGTGACTAAAAAAAACGTTCATACTTACCCTCCACTCAAGGCGAACCTGAACACCATCAAGATGAATAGTTTTAAGAGATAATTCAAATCTATGGTTAATAAATCATGATCAATTACCGCAAAGTCAATTCAGTTTAAAATTTTCTAAGTCAAATCTAAAATCGAACTGATATCCGATCCTAAACAAAAATATCAATTTCGCTTATGATTACTTCCAAGGCAAAAGATATTAATCCACAGTTATGGAGCACGTTTCTTGCAGTACAAGACAAGTTTTAAAAATTCATAGAGGCAAAGATTTTCAATTGAAATGATGTATATTATTAATTAGCTTATCCAATAATCAAATATAATCATTCAGCTTAGCAGTTCAGAATTTAACTTCAGATGGAAGAAGAAGAGGTTACCTCAATGCATTATCCATGAGCAGACCCAGCAAGATTACAACTAAGACTACAGTAAATGCCCTTTATTTCATTCTTTCTTTCTATTTGCTTTTCATTTAATCATCATCGATATCCTATTTCTTTTGTTCATGCCTGTCCTCTTAAACATTCTTGGACTGATTAAGAATCTGACTATTCGTAAGAGTTGACATATTCGGAAGAATATTTGCCGGTCCGCTCGAGCAATCAATTTTCATTAATCGATGAATGTGTTAATTTGACTTCGATATCCTTGAATTTTTTTATTTTACTTTTGATCCGTAATTGACTCCCTTGTCCTCTATCTTAATATTTTTCTTCAGTTGACTCTCAAACTTTTGTTGATATAAACTCTTTGCCATCTTTTTTGTATTTGAAGGAGACTGCAACGAAGATTTAACATTGAAATCGCTTCCAAAAACATGTGTTTGATACTTTCGTTCTTGCAACATCTCTCCCTCTTAATCATCGTCGATGATGATTGATTCAGTTCTGACCAAATTATTCATCTTAATTTAAAAAGTAATTATAAAGGTATTCGTGAATTATCTGATGAATTATCATTCACTTACACACTGGGACACGACATCTATCAGTGACTCCGCCTTGGATACAATTTAAGGATTCTTATTGTGCGCCAGGTCTTCAAGCAGATTTGAAAATCGATAAACCCTTTATAAGATATCTACTGCTTTATTGAATTAACTCTAAGGGGATTGACTGATTTAAATATATTTTTCGATTATCTACAGTGATTTAATCACAATTTGCGGACGATTGATTTTCCAGTCTTTAATTTGAGTCGTTAGGGTATTCAGAAGTGGATATTTTTTTATTATCAGATCGATGGATTTTGCTGTTAGCTCAGTAAAGACAGATTGGAGACAAAAATATGCTTATTATCTGATGTTCTATCTAATGGCATTGCTACGTCGGATGATTTGATTAGATATGAAATAATCAATTCGAAGATTGGATGGGTAATAAAGGCTTCAGCCATTGCTGTTGAAGTAATAAAATTTGTAAAAATGTTGACTGAGAGCTGTCGAACCATTGAAGTTGCATTTGTATTGTTGTTAAGAGTATATAATAGTCCTATAAGATCCTTAGCCCATATCTTATTAATCCAGCTATAATCTTGAGATGAACTTATCAGTATATTTATAACATTAAGAGCTTTTGCTTTGATTGACCAATCGCACGTTTAAGTTAGATCAAAAAGAATATTGATAAGACTATCATTACTCATAAACTTTGCTTAGATAATTACTTTTTTTCCTTTTAAAATGAGTTAAAGACAGGTTAGACTGACCTTTGAGAGTCTTTGGCTCTTTTTAGTAGCCAGAACGCCTATGATGACTGGAGTTAACGAGGCAGCCTATATCAGATAATGTTTACAAAGGAAAAATCTGGAAGATGGTTATTATCTTTTATTCGAAAAATATTTAAGAATTGTGAACAGTACCCAGAGTAGTTATACAGGAAATTTTCTTCCATTAATTCTAATTGCGATAACAAAATGGATCCATATTCTATTAGAAGTTCACCTGCTCCTTGCTCGATGATAAAATTTCTAATCTGATAAGATAGAAGGCATAAATTGGCTAGAAAATGGAAGAAAGGTCCCCTCTTTGATGCTGGGATATGATTATTTCTTAATAGTATGATGACATCTTGCACAACAGGTATAGCCATAAAGTAAGAGTTGTTTTTCTTGACAGTCGTGAAGTTGATCATTTCAGCAAACAAACCGGCAACTTCTTCCTGCAAATCAAGTTCAACGTATCTTTCATGCATGATTGAAGCAAGTTTATCAACAATCCTGAAATTAATCCAAACTTAAAAATTGCCATCAAAGCAAGAAAGCGATAATCTGAGTTACTTTATGACTGCCCTCCAATTTTGACTTGGTTATTACTCGAGCATTTTCATAACATTTGAAAGAAACTACTATTTCTACTCATTGCTTTTCAATTTTTGCATCATTTATTTGCTGTCCACTTCACTATTTCTTAGTAACTCCTTTCGTCTTTCGTCGAAATAGTTTTATATTTCCTGTCTCCGAATCTGCTTTTTAATGTGATTTCTTCGATTAGAAACGACACTGCTCGGCTCATCAGAACAAGAAGGAAGCATGGTATAGTTTTTATATTATAAATTGAACTGATGATCAGGTAATGGCTAATATTATTCAACCAAAGAATTTGATAGTATAAAATAGGGAAAAGGTTTCATTATAGATCTGCACAATTATCAACTCACAGAATATTTAATTATGAGTTCACGTTGCTCTCGCAGAGATTGTTACTACCGATGCCTAATTCCATATACAACTAATGATGCTTTAATTTTATATGTTGATGTAGAGATCCTTAGGAACCGTATGATCGCTGACAGGTCTACTCCGGGCAGCGATAATGCTTCTCAATTTGATTGGCAGTTCTTCTAAATCTTTTTTTCCTTTCCTCTTCATTTCTTTCCCCTTGTTATATCTCTGACCCTTTCTTCTCCAGTTTTGCGAAGCGCGTGGTGAGATCATTCCTCTCATTAAAAAGCTCTCTCATCTGTGTCAGTAAGACGGTATTGGCTAGAAAAAGTCTACAGTATTCATGATAGTAACTGAAATTCTAATCTTTTTGTTCGTTATTCATGAAGATTTATACGTTACAATAATAGTATTATCAATAGTATTAAATGCAATAACAATGAACTTTCCTATAAATATATTTGGGAAATTTATCTGAAGAAGATTAAACCAGCAACTAAAAAACTAATCCTTAAAATTTATTTAACTTAAAAAGAATCTGAAGTATTACTTATTGTGTTAATTCTCTTCCACATTTATACAAACCTCAATACTAATCAATTTTAAGCTATATTTATAAACTCTTTCAATATAATTAATTTAATATGCTTATAAAGATTGTACTAGATAGCCAAATTCGGGTACTCAGCGAGAAGAACACACCTACTCTTCATGGCATTTATCAATTTATTAAAAAAACCTTCCAGCCCACCAGGAATTATTTTATTTATTACACCGATGAGGAAGGAGATCAGATTATTTTAGACACCGACATCGATCTGAAAAATTATTTAGAAAATTGCAATAACAAGCCCAAGATTTACATAAAATACAGTGAAATAGAGAGCTCAACTCTTGATAAGAGTGTGCATGATAATGCTTAAGACACAGGTAGTCACATCAATGAAACTTAAAAATAGGGAAAAATATAATTTTAACCTGATAATGTGATATTAGATGAAATTAGACAATAAGAAGCCAAAATATAAAAGGAATAAAAATAGATGGGTCATGATGTGGAAATGCACAATGCTAGATGCAGTATCTGCACAATATAACCAATTTTAGGGATAAGATATAGATGTGGGGTATGTCCTGACTTTGATTTATGTGAAAAATGTTAATAAATTAAAGGGCACAATCATCCCTTGCTTAAAATAAGATTTAAAAATCAAAATCCTTTGAAGATTACTCTTGAATATGAAAGAGTTAAAGCAATTAATGCTTCTAACCTGTCTCCTGTTCACCATTAAGCTTAAAAACTGAAATATGAAACCGCTGAATAAAGATAGCAAATTATTGTTAGTTATTTGGGAAACTTACTTGGAGAGGAAAATATAGATAACTATAAGAAATATTCAAAATATTCAAAATCGAATACTTTTGATGGTCTTTTTTAATAGTATATTGGCTGGCTTTAAACAGATAAACAACCAATTCCAAAGATCATGCAGTGGTTTACATCGTTTTGGTCTAACCTATCCCAAATTCAAAACTATCCCATTATCTGATTGTATTCAACCAAATCATTGCTATTATAAAGGGTTAAATTATACAATAATTTATGCAGTTTGCCTATCAAATAAAACAGATAAAGAATATATTATTAAAAATATATCAATATCTTTGAATAAGTCGATTCTATTTCCAAAAGCCAGCAATCCGAATTCCATCTTGTTCCAACGTTCCCTAACCTTATGCTTTTTGTCCAATAAATTGGCCCCAAAAGATTCTCCTTAATTCAATTTATAATTTTCCATACCCTTAAAAACACCCTTGAACAAAATCGCCCTCGTATGAATATGATTACCAAGACAACTTTCCCTTACCATCAAATTTACCATTTTTCCACATGCCTCGGTAGATAATTTGCGCACCTGCTTTTAACACACCAAACCCGTTTTTGACAGGTGGTATTCCAACAGAAAGAACATTAATATTGGGTAAGCAAATCATCTATTGTTCTTCTAGTTATCGGGAGGTTAAGTATTGATCTTAATCAACACAAGGATAATTATAGCAAATTGATTTACAAATGTTTTCATAGTGATTTATTTTTTGTATTTTTTATCGAGATGTACTTGGATGCCTTGATGTATCTATTCTTTTTTACAATTTTAAAGGTACACTAAACAATGTTTTAGATATGCCTGAAGAGATTTATTTCAAGGACTCTTATATCCTTTGCTATTTATTTTTTGTACTTTTAAGTTATTACTTTAAACGTGAGTTTTATTCATTCATCTAAGATATTTTTTGATTTAGCTAATGATTTATTTTTAGCATTTTTTGCAACTCTTCAATATGATTCTGTTTTAATTGACTAAAGCATTGTTCAAATTATTCTTTAGCGAAAGCAAAGACATGGTGGTACTCCAAATTAATCTTTTCTTTTATATCTTTCTTGATAAATCTCATCAACTCTTTTATTTAACAGACCTTCATATTTAATTTCCTAATTTATTTCACGTAGTCTTTGATTGACCTATATTTTTAGTCCTTTCTTATGTTTTACTTTTCATTATTTTTCATTTGAACTCTTTCAGTGAGTATTTTATTATCTTTTAGCTACAACAACGAAGCATCTTCAAAGATTGAGCCCTTCGTTGTGATTTTTGTTATCTCTTTTAATTAACTATTGTTTGATTATCCTTTAGCTAAAGGTGGTATATATTCTGAAGGCTTTTATTATTTCATGCTTGATAGCTCTTGTTCTAACATAAGCTGAAACTGTGCTAAAAAATTGGTTTTTTCATTGAGATGCCCCGTAATTTGTTCAATTGAACTGATTTTATGAGTAACAGTTTTGTCAATGTCTGACAAATCAGAGTTAAGTATCCTATTAATTTACTATTGACTCATTTGAATTATAACGTTCTTTTATTCTGGACCTCAATATCATTAATTAGATGAATATTGCAATATTTTAGAATATCACATTTCAATAATTTATTTTTGATATTTAATCGTCAAACTCATCAGCAGATTATTCATAATGAAACCTAAAATCTCCCTTTATTTTTCGGAATAAAACAAAATCAATAAAATACTTCTGTTGCATCCACACAGATCAAAGAAGAAGGATGTACTTAAAATTGAGAATAAGACAGTTCCACTTCATTTTATATCTCTGAATCGCTCTTATCAAGGTAACTTTCACTAACTTGGTTGTTTTTAAAAATGGGCGTAAATACCAACCAATCCATCCAAATAAGTAAACGAAAGCTCATAACTAAAATAAAAATAAAAGTCTTAATCAGCAAGTATACTTAATAAGGCAAAATCCTCAACAAGCGAAATATTCTTAAAACGATATCTAAAGCGAAAATAACGTATTGTTTCCAGAGACTATTTAAATTTGAGTTAATCTGGAAGTAGACACCAAGATAAAAAAATCAATAGAATTACGAGTGACAATTATTATTTGGATGATTATATCGAATTAAATAAGGAAACTAATATCAGCCAGAGCAAAATACATTTAATCACTCATTATAATGGAAACAATAAAATGGTAACTGAATAGTCCTCAATCTTCAACAGATATACTTTTAAGGAGCAAAGCAAATTGAATTTAACTACAAAGAAATATAAAATTGCGAAACATTTCTTCAAAAACACTCTTCAAATATCGACTGATGGTTATGATTCATAAAAGAATTCATGATTTATTGATATAATTGACAAGCCCTTACAATTTTATATATTTAGGCTGATGTTAAAACTCTCTTTATTTTAAGAAAAAATCAAATTTAATCTGTTTTAGACGAGCAAAAATCCTTAATTTACTAATGCACAAGTTCTTTGCAAATTTTAATAACTATAAATATATAGAAAACTTAATAAAGATAATAATTTTATATGAATTGCTTCGAGTTGAGGCCACCTTATAAACTTCCCTTTAATCAACAAGGGCTATCATCAGTTTCTGAGTCAAGACACTCAGAGGAAAAACTTCCGATGATAGCTTCAAGCATATCTCAAAGCCATAAATTCCATAACCACTCCGAAAAGACAAAATCATAAAAAAAGTCATCACTGTCTCTTTACACAATTTAAAGAAACAATAAAATAATAAACTACCAGAAAAGACCAAAATATAATTCCGGAAATATTCATAAAACAGAAAGTGCCGATAATAATAAAGTGGAAGCAAAGAAGAAAAGATATAAATTTCACAACTTTTATTATGAGATCCAACACCTCAGCAAATTTAGCCATTAAAATCCAAATCAAAAATTAAATTAAATCCCAGAAGATTTTCTCAAGTCAGTCGCCATTTACACTCCTCTTCTCCCTCGAAGGCATCTTAGGAAACATCTGACAGAATCATAACCTCCCAAAAAAGCAAATATTACTACTGATTAATAAAATTAATAATAGCCTACAATTACTCGAACATATACTTTACCCATCTAAACTAAAGTTGAATCTCGATAAAGAAAATTCAGCATAGAAGCTCATCACATCCAAATTGGAAAGATAAAAAAGCAGGTCCTCGATACATATAGTAATAAAACCAAAGTAAATAGAACTATAATTCAACGCAAAATACATAAAGTTTTTAATTCAATATTATTTACAATCTACCTTCAAAGATATTGGAAACGTATGAAATAAATGAAGCAAAGGTATGTGATGAGGCTATCACACTTTTAAATAGGTTAACAACTTCTCCAATTGAAGAAGTTTTTTATTCAAGGATTCGGTAAATTTAAAGCAATTATAGCCTATAACTATGATATCAATCTGAATTTTACTGAGAAGGATAGCCCTTAATTAAAGTAAAAAAAGAAGATTCTTGTTATTAATCTTGTGGAAAATGCCATCGAGGATATCACTCGATCCATCAAAGAAATGATTGAAAATAGATATGTTGTCGAACTTATTTATCATATCTGTATGAATGGAAGCTATAGTTGTGGGTGGAAAATTCACACAAAATAAGAATTAAATACTATGTGCCTCTCGAGTGTGGAAGGTTATATCAGATCGGATAAATATCTATAAAAATCAGCAATAATCAGTTTCATGTTTATGAATATTATAGTATTCAATATACTCCTTTGTCCCAATCATTTGAAATTTAATATTGATGGGAATATAGACAGATCAACACTTTTTATCAATGTCAAATTGATAGGTAATATATTATATGAATTACTGAGGAAGATTCAAGAGGAAGTGCTGGCAAAATGCGACAAAACCTATAAAATCGGCAATTGGAAGCATTTAATTCATAAATTTAGACTATTTATATTGTAGTCCATGACAATAACAAAAGGAATTTATTCATAAAATTAATTGATTTCTGGGTTAATCGACAGAGACTATCTCAACAAAGTATATCACATCAATGAAATGAAGTAATAAATGATGAGGTTATTTAAATCAGTTAGTATCCTACATGATTAGATGGTTATTATCCACAAAAAATTACGTAAAAGATATTATTGAGTTGACCTTGATGATGATTACTTTTGTATGTTTAATCTAAGCAACATCTGATAAAATTAAAATATTTAAATTAAATTATATTTTAAGTCCTATCGACGACTTTTGTTATTCTTTCATATGATTTATTTTTGAGTTAATAAAATTTGATGAGGCCAAAAAGACTAACAACTCTTCAAACTATTGCTCACAGCCTTTAAAATTCAGTATAATAAGCGAAGAGGGGAAAAGAATACAACTCGTCTGAAAAAAAAGATAGCTTCATCGAGAAGAAAACCATTTTTAATCCTTATACCCGTAAATTTCATGTCAGAAAACTGAAATAGGCTGATTCGGAAACACCTGAAAAGAAAAATAGATTCAAGTCAATACGCATGCACACAGAAAAATATCAGCAGAAAACCATATAACTTTTTAAAACGCCAGAGAAGAAGAAAACAATAATGCAACGCAGCTAAACTGTTTAAGCGAGGTTGACTCACAATGAAGAGAAGTATTCTTATTTGACACAATTTTAAAGAGAAGAAATCGCAAAATATGAAATATATTTTATAGGCCAAAGGAGAATTAATTCCATCAGAGATTTTACTAGCAGTACTTGCGAAGCCAAAGTTACTGTGGGCGATTCTATCGCATATCGCTACTAGATTATCAGCGGACTTGGAGAAGGATCATTTGGACAAGTTTTTAAAGCTTTTGACCATAAGAAATAAGAAATAATTGCCATAAAAATAATCCGTAACTAACCTAAATTTAATCGTCAAGCAAAAGTGTAGATAAAAATATTGTAAACTGTTATTCTACAGGATCCTAAATTCCGATCAAATATAGTCCAACTAAAGCATGGATTTTTCTTTAGAGGTCATGCCTGTTTGGTGTTTTAACTGCTACAAGCAAATTTATACTAAATATTAAGACAGTCAAAGTTTCGCGGATTAAAACTAGACTATATCAGAAAAATAACTCTTCAAGTCTTGCATAGTTTACTCTTTCTCAAAAAACATAACATCATCCACTGTGATTTAAAGCCGTAGAACATACTTTTGAAACAAGAGAATCGAACAGGCATTAAAGTTATTGATGTTGGATCTGGTTGTTATGAACATTAACAAATATACACCTATATTCAAAGCAGGTATTACCGAGCTCCTTAAGTTATCCTTGGAATTCATTATACTCCTGCAATCGATATCTGGTCTTTGGGATGTGTGATATGCTAACTTTTTATGGGGCATCCTATCTTCCCTGGTGAAAATGAACACGAACAAGTTCTCAGGTTCATATAAGTTTTAGGAGAGCCGCCAATCTCGATCATTTAACAAGGATCCAGATCTTATAAATTTTTTGATGAAAAAGGTGTTAAGAATAAATTTTGCAGCAAAGGAAAACTTAGAAAGGCTAATTCAACCTCTCTTGAAAAAATATTCTAATCTTGTGGGGATGCTGATTTTATTTAATTTATCAAACATTTTTTAGTTTGGGATCCAAATAATCGGATTATACCTTCAAAGGCCATGCTATCACCATGGATAATGAAAGGCCTTCCAGACTAAATTAGAAAGCAACATATCTAATCAGTTTAAAGATACTACAGTCTTTCAAATTGACTATTCATTCTCTATATCTTTTTAATATATTTGTAATGATAAAAGATTAAAAAAAATAGCCTAAGGAAGTAGTTTTGCTTTAAAATTTATTAAAGGAACTCTTTGATTAATTTGCTAATCATTTATCGAATTTCCTTATAAAAGCGAGCCCTTTGTTTAATTTGTTACAATACTATTATTATTCTCATAATTACAGAGTTAATGGAACTGCTTGAGTCAATATAAAGCTGGTCATATTCAGTAGGAGTCCGCATCGATATTCTTAAAACTGTTATTGCGCTGGCTGTAAGCTTATTGTTGAGTAATAATGGTCTTATATAGGTCCCATATTTCGTTTAGTTAGAGGAAGATTCAGTAGAAACACGCTCAGTATTATTTTGGGAACCTTATTACTTATCTTTATTCTTGAAGAATGGTCTCTCTTAGTCTTTGGAGGAATGACAATTCCCTATATATTAATGAAAATTTTCAAGAATCATTTTTTAATAGCAGTCATCTGTTCTTTTTTCCTTCTGTTATTTGTTCACACCTATCGATTTATGTACATTTTCCATAAGATAGATTTTTTTACAATGTCTGGTAAGTTGATTGCTCTGTTTTTATTATGCTACTTGTGACTAAAATTACTTACTTCGGCAAATGGGCATAAGATGCAGGGCTTGAATCTAAATATTCCTTTTGGGATTATCTCGGATATAATTTATATTTTCCTGGACTTTTAGCTGGTCCAATATTTTCCTTTTAAAATTATTTAAATTTTATCGAGGATAAACGAAAAGAAATAGAAAAGACAACCAAATCATTTGCTTTAGCTCCAATGCTCTTTGCTGTTCCCCTTATTGCACTGACTCTTTATACAATGCCTATTTTTCATCCTCGATGGGTGTTATAAAATTAATTTTACTTGAGTTTGAGCTTCTGGCAAAAAATAGGCATTCTCAATATAGTTGGATTTTTATATCGGGCTAAGTTTTATTCAGCTTGGTATTTAGCTCAAACTGCCACTAACTTATCTGGTCTTAGTCTTAGCCCTTCAGGAGAATATAATTAAGTCACTACTGGAAGTTTGTACTTTGAAGTCGAGCCCAATCCCAAAAATAAAACTGAGTATTGGAATTCAAGTGTGCAACAGTGGTTAAAAAACTTAGTTTACGCATCCTTAATAAAAAAATTAGGTCCAAATGGAGCATTCTTTGGAACTTTTATCGTTTCAGCTTTTTGGCATGGCATATATCTAACATATTATTTGGGTAATCTTTTTGTGAATATAGGATTCTTACAGTGGGGAATTCTTCTTTATTTGACAAAATGGGCCTATAAATGGACACTTCTTTTGCCATCAAAACTAACCAATTCATGGATATTCACATTTTTAACATGGATAGTATCTGCCACTTTGATGAACTACATTGGGATGTTCATTGTTGTGCTTGAGTGGTAAGATGCAGTAGCCTTCTACGGTGATATTCACTACTATGGATCTATCTTATTTCTTGCGCTTTTTGTACTAAGTTTTATCATACGTGCGCCTCGCCAAAGACAGTAAAAGAGCCATGATAACTGATCATCAATTATCTCTGTAAATTGCGATTTGCAAAATCATTTATTTAGATCATTTTCAGATGTCCTCATTACCAATCATCTGGAAAACTTTTTCGATTAATTCACTGAACTCGTCCCTTGAAATTCTGTTATCTCCATTTTCGTCGATTTCATCGAGAATGTCATCCACCTCTTCCCTGGTGGGGTTATCCACTCCGATTTCCTTGGCAATCTGTACTAAAACTTGTTCAAACTAGCCTCTTTCCAAAAATCCGCTGCCGTCAATATCAACTTTCCTGAATGCTTCCTCCATGAGTTTTTTCATTTTTTTGGAATCTTTCATGAGTTCCTCAAATCTCTTTTTTCCTGCCATTCGATCCAATATATATTTAATAAAAAAATTAAAACTGAAATAGATGTTCATGATTAATTGGATAGAATGTTTTAAAATTAATTCGAAATAAACCTTATCTTGTTGATAATTTATGATTGATATTTAATAATGTTGATAAATCCTATTTTGCCAGGTTGATGCTGAGGGATATTATAATCCCTTTAAATTGATAATTAGATCTCGTAAATTAATGAATCAGGAAATGAAAAAAATGTTTGGGCTGAAGAGCGAGAATGATGCCAAGATGGCCAATAATATCTGGAAGATGCTTGACGATATGGCAGATTCGGACCCTTCCCAATATCAAAATTTTAT
>Ga0302188_10000557_pt1 | contig 31655 bp, 24 predicted proteins | sample II_Bog_E2_1_FD_198783 | JGI IMG/M metagenome (GOLD analysis project Ga0302188, IMG submission 198783) | Peat permafrost microbial communities from Stordalen Mire near Abisko, Sweden - II_Bog_E2_1 | ecosystem: Environmental > Terrestrial > Soil > Wetlands > Peat | place: Sweden: Abisko...
GATTATTAAATTGGCAGATTTATTTCTTTCTGAATTGGAACTTATTATTAAATCTCTCTCAATCGATTTTAAATTTCATCTATTATTTCTGCTTAGGTGATTTGAAGTCCGACTGGAATTTAATGCACGACAGGTATTTCATGCGCTTTTTGAATTATTTTCTTCGGCGGCCTTCCTGGTCCTCTCTTTTTAATCTTGATAATTATCAGCATACCTATGATTTATCTGTGCTATCAGCATGAATTTTTCTCGTCTTTTTTTTCTCTTTGGTAGGATCAGTATCTCCTGCAGTCTTCATTATTGTTTTTCTTTTTCTGCGGATCTTTGTAATAATGAAAGGCTGGTCTCTAACGATGAATTATTTTTTGTTGCAATGTACAGATTGATTTTTGCGTTAAAACTAATCCACATATTTTTGAATTTTGTTTAAATGATTTAACGGTTCCCATGTATTATCCAAATGATCCCAACCTTACCATTTAATTAGATAAAGTTTTTGAGAGTTCTCGTCTGTTTTAGAATCTACTATTGATTCAACGACATAGTAAGATTTTTGCCTTTGAGTCATTGGAAATATTAACTTAATATTAAAAATTATATACTTTCATTTAAACAATAGGAATTAATAAATTATGTCGAAGAAATAAATTGAGGATAATTGAGAAATTTTCCGCAGCAGGACAATAATAAATATTTAATTTGATGGCTCAACATTTGTTATATTTTAAGTTATAGAAAATAAAATCAATGTGAGTAGATTAATTTAATGACTATATATATATTTAAGTCATATTTTATCACATCATGCTCTGAAAATTATATAGTATCCATCATGAAAATAACTTCATTTATTCTGAACTCATTTTTATTCAATGTAGTCAAAATCAAATACAGAATATAGTCATCTTGAAATTAGTGTTAAAATACTTTATTTGACTTATAACAAAATTTACAACCAGTTTATCACCTACTATGGCAGCGAAGAACAACTACGATTTTAGTCAAATTGGTAATCAAGGAGCTTATATATCCACTTATACTCCTCGGAGCCTATCTGAGTATTTGCAGGAAATTATTATTCCCCAGTAAAGTTCATATCATGTTATTGGGTGCTACTTTCCAAGTTATATTAGCAAAATGAACAGCTGGCACATTGTCGAAAAGTATTTAATTGCCAGCGAAGTGCATAAGTAAAATGGAAAGTATATAGGAAAACTATAATTGACCTATGTCTGCCATATCATGATGATCACTCAAAGAAAACATATCTGGGCCGATATATTATCTTTTCAGGATACTTAGTAGGCATTCGTATCAATACTAATAATAGTCTTCTGATACCCTACTACTCGAGCTGGCCCAAACATAAAACTAAGGTAGCAACTTTTTCTAGTGGGTGCCGCCAAGATAACTAAATTATGATCGGATAGTTTAGTCTTCACCTTATAAATGCTCGAATCGGATTATTATTCTAGTCTGAATTGAAAACATCTGCCAATGAGTACATTAATTATGGCTTTGATATAATCGTTCTATGCTATGAAACCATTACTCCTGAAAATAAAATTATAGCTAAGAAAAACGAAATATCAAAGAAGGTGTATCTAATATAGAGTAAGGTGGGCTATTTTGATGAATGTATCACCAAAAATCAAATTGAAAAGCTGTGTTGTTAGACCATTGAACTTCCGAAAAATACAATATACATAGACTATTACTAACTTTTTAAGATATATTCATCCAAGGAATTTCTAAAAACATCATAAAAAGTAGAATCTAACATTCGTTGCATTTCTATTGTGATGGCTTTTCATCAATCCTAGCACAAAAAATCAACATATTCGCAATAATAAATATGTCAAATATATAATATATCCTCTCATCTCTAAATACCTATAAAAGAATCATCAAATCAGCTTCCTAAAGATTTAAACAGCGATATTTTCCTTAAGCGTCTCTTAAAAATATTCCTCCTGAGCAATCATTGCAAAATAATATTGATACTTGAAGAATCCCCAACCACCATTTGTTTTTTCTATGTTATTCGGATCTTTTTAGACATTATAAAAAGAAATTAGGGTGCTTTAAATATCTCTTAACTATTTACAATCATTAATCTCCAGAATTTAAGGTTCAACATCATTGCTTAAAAATTTGGCATTTTTAAATTTTCACACTTGAATGAAGACAGCAGTGAGAATGTCAATGATCATTTCTAATCGAGACTGATAAAAACATTAGAAGACATTATGAACGACTAAAAGAATCAATAGTTTTTTCCTATTATTACTTCGAATCAAAAGGTTGAAAATATCGTGAAACTTTTAAATTAGAAATAAAATTTACTGTTGCTTTAACATTATGATAGCAATATCGACGGAAGTGGAAGTGGAAGCTTGTCTGTGGAGTGCATCAACAAAAAATAAATGAAACTGAGGAGTTGGTTAGTCTGTGAGTTTTTTAGTTTGGAATAGTTAAAGACTCTGTATTTTAGTTCATAAATTAAGTCTATAATCGGAGATCGTACTTATCATGGCTAGCTATGGTTAAAACAAGTAAACCTTCCATAAGCTTCCAGGCAGGCTAAGCTGCAAAATATTGAAGATATTATCGACCTTGACTTAGATAGTCTTGAAATAGCGTCAAGTGTTAATAAAATACATTTGGACCACTTATTCAGATAAAACAATTTTATTATTTATCAATTCAATGAGTTCATAACCAAATTATAAGAACGGGGATGCTTTGGATTAAAAAACTAAGTGTTTCCTCACTTTCTATTTAGAAAAGTTACAATCATGAGTACCTTTCATTGTCCTTCTTATATTGTCAAATTTGGCATGAATATTCTTTAAGAATTCATTATTACAGATAAGCAATATATATACCCTCTTTTTTAGTTAATTACTCATTACTATTGCAGTCTTAATGAACGAGTTTAGCACAGGTTAACTCTCAGAAAAATAGACCATATAAGGCAGGAGCACTCCAAATATATATAATGCCATCAGTGTTTATTTAAATATCCTTCGTCTCTTATATATAGATGCAAAAGCATCAATTGCTAGTAATGTTTCTGCTATCGGTGTTTAGTGGATGCAAAGTTAATTTAATCTCATTTATTAAAAGAAAGCAATAGAAAAGTAACTGCTGGATAGTCTAAATTAAGTAATTGTCCAGCTTGCCTGGGTTTTTGTAAGACAAATTGCAAAAAATGCTAAATTAAATCTATTTCTGCAACATTACGTAAAGGATAACATGTAAAGTCAGGAAGAAGGTAATGCCATTTTTGCTATTAAGCAAATGCAATTCATTACTATGTTTGTTTTGATGAAGAATGCAGGAGGATGTTCTGTAAAAAATGTATTTAAGAGTACTACAAAGACAAGAAGAAATAATATCAGCAGATTAACTGGAAATGTTATGTATGCCGATAAACTTGCAATTGTAATAATTGCGAGATCGATAGAGCGAAGTTGATGAAAATTATTTAACAGATAGGATTACAATAAGAAGTGAATAAATAATTAATAAAGCAAGCCAAAATAAATGATCAGGCAAAAGAGAGGCATGTCAACTTCGAGTCAGAAAAGATGATTATTCAATCATTGAGAGATCCACAATCAGGCTTGAAGGACAATTGTATTTTTAAAGAAAGCTTATAAATAAAAAAGAATATTGAGCAAGCAGATAATATAGATGAACTGTCCATTAAAAAATAATCTATTGATCCTATTTAAAAAGAAGCTTCTGATAAGAATTTGACTCCACTTTGGAGCATTGATGTAAAAAATGACGGGGAGACATAACCTAACGTATTGCCAGAAAAGAAGAAAAAGAAGAATAAGAAAAAGAAAGATTAGATTATAGCTTTCTATCAAAATGCGATTCCCAAAATTAAAATCGAAGCCAATGAAAAATAATAAAAAAAGGGAATAATTGGGAAAGCAAAAAGTAACAAGATAAAATACAATCAAGCACTCCAAGACTATGAATAAGACACTCGTCTAACTTCCCTTCCTCAAGAACCGAAGCCAAACAAGTTGCAATTTAACTTTCCTCAATTATTTGCAAATCAATAATTCGACTATTGATGTTTTATCCCTCATGCAATTGTTTTATCGGCTTCTTTAAGTTATAATTATCTGCCAATCATCTTTTAAAACTTAACAGTATGATAACTCAATTATCAAATATAAATATTGTTTTATTGTGTGGGTGCTCAGCTAGAATGAAGCTATAACATTTAAATCTTTGAATATTAGAATATGGCTGAAGAAGTAGAATAGCATGTACTGGCAAGATATAACCTCAACAAGAAGGTAGGCTCGGGAGCTTACGGGCATGTATGGAAGGTGACTGATCGTAAAAATGGTAATACCCTTGCCCTCAAAAAAATATTTGATGCTTTTCAGCATTCAGTTGATGCCCAACGTACTTACCGCGAAATATGCATTCTCCACTAACTATCCCACCCGAATATCATCAAGCTTTTCAATGTTATCCGAGCTGATAATGACAAAGATCTTTATCTTGTTTTTGAGTTCATGGAGGCCGATCTCCATAACGCTATCGGTCAAAAGATACTGAAGAATATTCACAACCGATTCATCATGTATCAGATTTGCAAGGGCATGAAGTATCTGCACTCTGCGGAGATTATCCATCGTGACCTGAAACCAGCGAATATTCTCATCAATTCGGACTGCCATCTGAAAATATGCGATTTTGGATTAGCCAGAAGTTTATCTAATGATGTCGAGGAAAAAGATGTTATTATGACGGAGGAAGTTGCCACTCGCTGGTATAGGGCACCTGAAGTTTTATTAGGATCACAAACTTATGATAAATCAGCTGATATTTGGAGTATAGGATGCATATTGGCAGAACTGCTGCTTGGTAAACCCATTTTTCCTGGAAATTCTACCTTAAATCAACTGTAGCGCATACTTACCTTCACTGGCAAACCAAAACGTGAGGATATTGATTCACTGAATACCGAAGTGGCACGTACAATGATCGAATCTATAACGACCTTAAAAGTAAAACCATTAAAAGAGTGGTTTAAAAGCTAAATTCCAGAAGATGCTATTGACTTGCTGGTGAAAATGTTGCAATTCAACCCCTTTAAGAGGATATCTATCACTTAAACTCTGAAACATCCATATTTAGTTCAATTTAGTAGCCCCAAATAGGAAATAGTAAGTAAACGCCCCATTTATCCACCTGTATCCGACAACAAACGACTTAATCTCAAGCAATATAAACAACTCATCTACGATCGAATTCGCAAAATATATAGTTAATCCTGTTAAACTCCCACAGCTGCATAATATAAAAAATCAGCGTCATCAGTTCATCGAACCACTGAAATCATGAAATAAAAAAACACTGATAAAACTGTTATTAGTCAAAAGACCCATAAAATGGCATCATCGCTCGGGAAATATCATTGTGCTTCTCCCACTTACTCATCTGGTGCTTTTATAAATGCTACTTCAACCCTTTTGAATGAATAGGAAAAAGAAAAACTAAGAAAAAAGCAGTCTTTAAAAGATATCCTAAAAAATAAACGATAAAAATCGGGATATAAACTCGATAAAGGCGAAAGCAAGGTGGAGAAGTATGAATCTTTCCACATGTATGGCAAGTAAAAATCATATGGCGCCAGTCAGCTTCTCGCAAGATATTATAAAAACAACATAGGCTCATCAGGTCAAGGCTTTTCCAAATAGAATAAAACTGCTGTTGCCTATTCAAAGTACTGATGAACTACTGATTTTAATATGATGATGTGATCTGTATATTTTAATTATGAATTCCACAAATCACAACTTCCCTCTACTTGTATCCTCTTCAAATCCTTTTCGAGCGCGATAGGCATAGTGAAGTTTGTTTACGTCCTCACCCGCTACTACTTATGTCCACCCATTTTTGTGGACATGATAGACTCGCACTAAACCACCACTGGCTGTATCCCTATTAGTGGCGTGATAGATTGCTTTGCGACCTAATATTATTCAAGTATTACCTAGCTCAACAGCCTCATCTACAGTCATATCGTAGCGATAAAAGGTATCAAGCACGCCATAAGCATAAGTCATACCTGATCCGACACTAAAGATATCACCTTTAATGCGACTTCCCTCTGTGTTAATGTAGTAAAGGTGAGGACCATTCTCGTCAACTCCAGACAGCATAAGACCCATTGACAGGCCATATCGTTTATAGTGGTTAATCAAATTGACCATTATGCGTGAAGAAGCTGCTACAGAAGGTTATTTTCCGTGTTTCAGTTCAAACATACGCACTTCTTGAGCAAGCCAAGCCTACCAATACTGGCAATCAGCAGCTCCTCCTGCAATAGTTGCCAGCTTTTTGGGACTGATTTCAATAACCTTGCGAACAGTCTATGAGCTAATAAAATTGCCCATTGTAGCGCGAGAGTCTACAGCCAAGAGAACTCCCTCTTTAAACACAAATCCCAGAGTAGTAGTACCTACATAAGATAGCAAGTACCAGTTTTGAAATCCATAATCTTTTTCTCCTCTCCGCCGGAACTCTTGATGAATCCACAGAATTAGTAGGGTCTATTGATGGGCGCCTCCTTGATTTAATGTTGAAATTATTCTAAATAATCTCTGTCTTCTGTGTTGAATTGAGAGTCAAGTTCTGGCTATGATTGTCCAAAGGTTGAGTAGTACATTTAAATATTTTTTAAATTATAATCTGCCTAAAAATCTTTCAGATATTACGATATTGATAATTTTGACTAATCCAAATATGGTGATCATTTTGTTGGTTTTACTACTTTTTTTTTCTTCTTTTTGTTCTTTATCTTCCACAGACGGTACGCTTATTTTATCCTTGTGGCTGCCTCATTCTTTCGTCTTTACAGAAGTTACCACTTTTCTCTTCGCTGACGATCAGCCTCTATGATTGCATCCTATCTCTTCCTTTCTTCTTCAATTTCTGAAAAATGACGCTTGAGATTGTTCAGTTCATCTGATACTCGTTTCAGTTCCTTTTGAGCATCAATCTTGGCATTAGTTAGAGTAAACATTTATTTGTCGTACGTATTAATGAGATCAATCAACTGTCCCTCATTAGTCGTTTTCTCACCCTTTGATTTGTTCTCTAGTTTGAGATTTTCATCTCTAAGCTTTTGTAGTTTACCCTTTTAAGTGTTAATTTCTGCTTTGAGTTTGTCTTCTCTAGTTCTATGATCCTTAATTAGGCCATCATGAAGTTGTTTATTCTATTTGCTTATTTTTTATATCTCTTTTTCTTTGTAATTTTTGACCTCTCGGATCTGACTCTTAAGTTTATCGATTTATTCCTTCTTATCCTCCGTATGTTTGGCTCTCTCCTGCCGTAATTTGAGCAAATCGCCTTCATTATTAGTTTTTGTTTTCTATAGTGATTAAATCTTTAGTTAAAGTTCTTTAATCATCTGGGCATGCGAGTCCTACTCTTCTGCAGCAGTGGCCAACATTTTTTGCATGATGATTTTGTAGTTGGAAAGAGATTCATAAATAGAGGCACACTAAAAGTTAGGGGCAGAGTTAGACTTCAGACTTTTCAAAATTTACATGTCCTGAGGTTGCTTTTCAAGTGCCCGTATCAGACTTCTGAAATTGTACTCCATATCCTTTTTTATACGCAGATATTCTTGCTTCTTCTCTTCTTCAATAATTTCTCCTTCTCTCTCCTGCTGCTATATTGACGCGTGCGTTTTGAATTATAGTTCCATCTTTGCTTCCTTGACGATCAAATCGAGTACAGCTGGAGACAACTACTGTATGAGGGTTTTGTTAAGTTTGAGTTTTTGTGGATTGTTAATTTCATTGAATTTGACCAGGAAGTCATGATCAAGGTTGAGAAATATAGCAATGCGGTCGATAACCTTTTCGAGAATTTTAAGGGTACGTTGAGCCTCCACGATTGTAGGTTTTCCCAAGGTTTGTTTTAAGTTGTTAATGATTTAATTGTTACGTTTTTTGGCTTCCTGCACGTTTTTGCTAAGCCCGGGTTTGTTCATAATGTAACTTCCTGCCGAAAACTAAATACGAATACAAAATCATAATTAGATTTAAAAATAGGTTAATTAAGCATAACATCACGCAAACTTTGGAAAACATGAAATTGATGATCAGTAATATCCTTTAATTTTTGATGTGAAATAATATCCATATTTGAATATAAGTCATGATGACCTTAAATTTATTTTAGAGTAGTGACTGTGACAAATTAGGAGAGACTAAAAATATTTACTCATAGTAGTTTGTTGGGGCAGAGTGATCACTGTTCAATATTATTTATTACTTGTTTTTCACAATTATTAAAATGGAAGCGTTTAAATATCAAATATAATGGATTCAAAGTGACTACTTATACAGAAAGATGAGCTACCCCACATCATTGGCTAAACATTTTACTTCATCCTACAGCACCACCATCCTTTCATCTATTTTCCCCACTTATATTACCATCTATTACTCAAAGTTCTTTTTTGTTAATGTTTACTGTTCCTTTTCCCTATCTATGAGTGATGATGAGTTAATCACCATCTTGTGCCTGTAAAGCTTATTTAGCAATTCTTATATCTTGCTTATTGGTGATCTCTGAATCTGCTCTATTTTAAAATTGGGTAAGCGATCAATATTCTTGTCATAAATCTTGATCATTGACTTCTTGCGAGCGCTGCTCTCCTGCTAAACCTGCATTTTATACAACTCTTCGATTCTTGTGAGTAGAAATTCAATACTTTCCATCACAAATAGAAGTTGACTATTCAGTGTATTTTAAAATAGCATTTAATTATTATACAAGTCCAGTATCATAAAATTTATTAATTTCTGGTATTTACTTCAAATGCAAAAAGCAAGATATTAAATAAATATTTGCTGTCTATCAACTCTTAATTGATCCTTTCGGTGTCATTATTACTGCTCGAAGGGATTTTAGATGATTCTTTTGTCTTTGCTTCACCATTCGAAACGTAACGTAATCGAGCTTCTAGGCTTATTACTACATGAGCGGATCATATTATCTTGATAATTTTTTATAGCGAGTCTAGAGCTAGTTTTACAGTTTGGCTTTGACAAAAATGTCTGTTTCATTAAAGTTAACTGTGGGAAGTGTGCTGGTTGAAAATATGTCCATTTCTTTGAATGGTTTCTCACTATGTCTTTCCAACTTCTATCTATTTTAAAGCTGTTAAACTTAGAGCGTTAGAGAGTGAAAGGAAGATCGTCTCATCCTACCATTATTTTGAGAGTTTTTATTTCTCTCTGCAAATGAATAGCATTTATCACTATCAATCTGGGAACTAGCTATTTGTTGATGTCTGATTTCTTCATTTGTAACCTTATATTGCCATGAAGTATTCATAACGATAGATGCTTATAATTTATAATTTTAAATGGTTTTCTTATTGATTGATATTAAAATGTCAAAGTAAAGATACAATTGCCGTGGCTCATGTCTTTTCCTGAATATGATAAAGATGCCATACATTTTGTTCAATAAAGATATATAATAACTAATAAAATTACTGATCACTGCTTTAGTTGACGTTCTTTGACCTTTTGCCGATTAATCAATGAAACCATTTGTTATCTATCTTGTTTCCATTCCTTTTGCTATAAAATAAATGCTAAATTCAAAGATGATAATGAATTTCTTTATAACATTATCTTCTAAATCAGGAACGATTTCTTGGCTAATTTTTTAGTCCTTTTACGATAGAGACCGTGGGAAGCATTTGAAGAATACTATTTTTTTAAATGCAAGGCTTCGCTAAAGCTGGATTTAATACATTTCTGATTTTTAATCCTTCGGCATTCGACTATATCGGTATTACTTTTCATGTCCTTTCCCATAATATTTTATCGAAATTTGGGTTATAATACCGATATACGAATGGGATGTCGGCAAAAGTCCATATATTATTCTGCATGAGCTAATTTCTCGAGGAAAGATTTATGAGCTCTATCATTTTTGGGAAATATAATCTATTTGGTCAGATTAGGAAGTTCGACTGGCCTCATAGCCTCATTATAAAGGCTGAAATTAATTGTCTTCTATTTTTTTTATAAATTCTCTTTTATTTTTCGATATATTGTGGGCTACAAGCTCACGTATTTAGACGATGGGGTATTCGCAGGGTATTTATCATGTCTCAATATTGATAAGTCTCCGATACTTTTATTGGCTCGAAAAGAACGTTTGTTTTATTTTATAAATATTCTTGTATTTTCTTCGATGGATTATTGGACATTTTACACCTTACTGACTGAGAGCGGAGTATTTATCGCAGATGATTGATGACTTTAGAAGGTGGCCCACGGTTACACCGATTCCTCTTCTGGAGTATAATATTTGTTCTAATTGTAGCCTTCTAGCATGTGCTTATCGTATTATTATTGCTTGTGTTTATTAAAATCAATCATTATAAATGCGATTCGACAACATCAAAGATCAGTACTTTGGTCAGCAACGATTGCTTTCGGTTTAGATGTATTGTTCAGCACCAAAATCGTGTGGCTTCTCAAACTTGAGAAATAGGTCTTTCCGTTTTTCTCGAGGACAGTGGTGACGAAGTGAGTTTTTGTGGGTCCTCCAAATAAATATTCGATTATTTCCCCTGTCTTAGTATCGATTTTAATTCCTCCTGCTCTTTTCTTTACTATTGAAAAAATTAATCTTTCAGGTAAGTATAGTAAAAACTTTCTGAGCGCAGGTTTTCCGTTTAAATAGTCCAGCAAGGCATCTCTGGTGGCAGGAAAAGCAACCAACAATTCTCCCTTCTCATTGAGTTTTAAATTATCTGCGAATCCAAACAATTGATCAATAACAATATCCTGTTACCCCTTTCGTGGTCCATCTACAAATAGTCTTATGAGGCGATGCATATTGAGCTATGAAAAGATAATAGACTGAGTGCTGGCTTCATAGACAATTCCGTTTGGAAAAGCTATTTTATCGGCAATAACTGTGGCTTCTCCTGTTTTAAGATTGAATGCGATAATCTATCCCATTTTATGCTTCATTAATGTTTATTTATTTGAAAATTTCATGGAAATTGGTCCACTGTTAGTTAAATATAAAAAGCCATTCTCCTCATCAATGCAAAGATTATTTAGAACAAGTTTTTTACCCTTAAAATCTTTCAGAAGTGGAGTTGGAGTGAGAGTTGGCAAATCAAGTTTTATCAGTCCTTTGAGATCAGTTACAAAATAAAGTGTGGATTCGTCTTTTGATAGAATTATTCCATATATTTGGCCAGTTTAGTTTAATTTAATGAGTTGGTGAACTTAGCCTGAAGGAAATATTTTGGCTACAACCCCATCTTCTAATCCTGAGTACATCGTTCCGTCGTTAGCCACTGCTATATCTTATGGGGCTCTTAAATTGACAGTATCATTGATAACAAGAGCGTCAGCGAAATATTTGGGGATGATGTGTTGCTCAAAGGAATTGTCTACTGGTTAAAACTCCACAAGTTCAGGGGTAAAGGTAGTGTAATCAACTGGCCATTGCGATTTTTCATAGAAGGACCACCCCACAAGCAGTGCTAAGAGCACAAAAAAGAGAATGCCGCACTCTTTAATCATCGTATGAATAATTTATAAGATATGTTATCCAACAATTTATTAATGCTATTGATATTGATAACATCAGAGATCATTTTATTTATCGCTATTGATGGTGACAGTTTTGGGCTTTGAGGTATTTTTTATAACTAAAATTGTGGGACTTTGCAAGCTTGAGAAGTATGTCTTACCGTTTTTCTCAAGAACAGTTGTAACAAAGGAAATTTGTGTAGGTTCTCCGAAGAGATATTATATTATTTTCCCTGTTTTGGTATCGATTTTAATTCCGCCTGCTATTTTTCTCATCATAGAAATAATCTTAGTCGTCAATATCTCGGGTAAGTATATTAAAAACTTTCTTATGTCAGGTCGTCTGTTTAAAAGATCAGAGGAATCGTCTCTGACAATGGGGATGGCAATCAACAATTCTCCATTTTAGTTTAGTTTAAGATTGTCAGGGAATCCAAACAACTGATCAATTAGGATCTACTGTTGTCCTTTCTTTGGACCATCAACATATAGTCTTAATATGCGATGCAAGTTCATTTCTGAAATCAGAACAGATTCTGTACTTTCTTCATAATCTATGCCATTCGGAAATGACATCTTTTCACCGATGATTTCAGTCTCTCCTGTCTTCAGGCTGTAGGCTATAATTTATCCCTCTTTATGTTTCATAAACATTTTTTTTGTCTGAAATCTGCCATTAAACATTCCGCTATTGGTGAGGTATACTATTTGATTCTTCTCATCAATGCAAAGATTGTTTAGAACAAGTTTCTTACCCTTCAAATCGTTTAGAAGTATAGTTGGAGTGAGAGTTGATAGATCGAGTTTTGCCAGTCCTTGGAGCTCAGTTACAAAATAAAGAGTTTATTCATCTTTAGTTAGGATTATACCGAGTATTTGACCAGCTTGGCTTAATTTAATGAGTTGGGAAATTTTTCCTTCTGGAGTGATTTTGGCTATAACTCCGTCAAGCAGTCCCGAATACATTGTACCATCACTGGCGATGACTATATCTTCTGGTACTCTCAAGTTAGTAGAATCACTAATAACGAAGGCATCATCAAAATAGTTGGGAATAATGTTTTCTTCAAAGGAAGTATCGAGAGTTTAAAGTTCTATAAATTCTGGAGTAAGGAGAGTGTAATCAATTAACCATTGTGATTTTTCATAGAATGACCACCCCACAAGAAGGGCTAAGAGCACAAAAAAGAGAATGGCGCACTCTTTAATCATCAGAAATAATATAAATCGATATTGCCAAGATATGCTATACTTACACGATTTATTAAAAATAAATGTATAAGATTAAATTGGAAATGATATTTAAATTTACATTCTTGAATTCAATAAAATTGTCGCCATCATTATCTTTTGTTCATGGTCGATAATTTATGCTAATTGATAAAACAGACTATGCTGGTTACTGGTTGGTTCTACCATCTCATCTTCTTTCTCTAAACAACTCCGTAAATTATTGCTGTTTTCCTAAATTATAAATCTCAAAATACTCGTGATGACTCAATGATTCATTATCATAATAATCAATGCTTTATTTTAATCGTGTTCCTTCCTATTTCATCGAATCATCAAGTTATTCGAGGGTTTTATCAATTAACTATTTATTGCGTTATTATTATTATTTTAAAATTCCGAATCACATGGAATTCTTGAGAACCAAAATGACTAACATCTATCAACATTCAAAGAATATGCTCAAGTATAGATAAAAAGGGACAGAAGGCAAACGTGCTGTCGAAGCTGTTCTCAACTCATCGAAGGATAATGTCGGTCTCGATTTACTACAAAAATTATCATAGTTATCCTTTAATTCTTAGGAATATACTGAACTCTTTAACTTTTTAATTGTCAAAATAGCTGAATTTTCATATTAAGAAAAAAACATCAAAAAAACATTGAAGGTCATTACGATACTGAGCCATCTTCTAAGAACGGGAAATAGTAATCTATCAAAGGACCTGGCCAACAACACCGACATTCTACAAAAACTATAAAAATTAAACTCCCATTATTTCGAGTTGACGCATCCAATAAATACAAAATAGCTTGAATATAAATTGGAGTTGATCAAGCAAAGGGCCAAATTTATATTGATGCTGCTTAAAGATGAGCAATTGCTGTCTAAGGAGAGGAGTAGTTTGATGATTACCAACCATAGACAACTTTCTGAGCCTATAGAAGCAGAAACTGCTTTTGAGTTAAAGCTGCATATGGAAAAGTAAAAGCCTTTTTCATCGAAAAGCAGCAGTTCCCAGCGCAATGAGTAAGTATCAGTAAATTATTTTCAAAATGAAGAAGTGAGTCCCAAACCTTCAAATAAGCCATTCTTCTAAAATGATAGGCTTTGAGCCCCCTCATTTAACTATCATCATAATCAATTAATTTGGATATAAATATATGCTGCCTCCACTGTTTTTAGAGGTAATAGTTTGCTATGTCATTAATTTGATATGAAAAAGGGGGACGATTACGTGCCAGAGAGGACAAAAAATGCCAACAATCAACCAACCAATAGTCGCCTCGAATACGAAATTAGTTTGTTTGTTTCTTATGTGTTAAGATCTCCCCGCCTCATCCAACTTCAGCTCCTACCTTATATCCAAGAGCTACGACGTCATTATGAAGATAATACCTGCCTAAAATAGGCAGTTGAAATGTTTATATTTGACGAGTAACAGCGCTGCGAACCGATAGAGAACTCTCAAAATTTGATTCATAATTATGCCCGAATCCTTCAACTGCGTGTCCTATAGCCAGTCCTAAACAAATTAGCGGACAAAGTGTAGCAATAACGTTTGCGTCCGCAAAGCAAGAAGAAACAAGACGTCCTAGTCAAACGACAGACAATTGACAAGATGGACCTGTTGCACCCTTAATACGACACCTATTTCAAAATGTCAAAGCAGGAGCGTACACATCAACTACCCCAATATCATGCTAAGCAAAAGTTCAAAGATTTCTATGTGGAACCTCGCTTTTTGGTTAGAATTGAAGAATACGCACATTTCAAATCAAACTAGAAGAATAAGGGTAATATCCTCTTCATCAACTATCAAGGAAATATTATTGCAGGCAGTAAAGTGTATGCTGTCGCTAATGACACGGCAATTGAGGTTTGGCAAATGTAGTCTGAAGCTTATCCAATCCCTAATTTGAATCCTCTGCCCGACAACCCAGAAGGAGATGATAAGAAAAAGGATTAAGTAGATGATAAAAAGGATAAATATATCAAACCAGTAGAGAATATTCCTCCGTCTAATGCTATCTTTAGTTTAAGCTTCAAATTCACGGGCCACAACTAAAAAGTTACTGCCCTATCAATATCCACTGACTAATACTATTTATTATCGTCAAGCATTGATCGCACGATAAAATTATGGGATTTAAGACTATGCATACCGTTATGTACTTATCGAGGTCACTTGCGTACTGTATGGGATGTATCTTTTTCTCCATATGGTTACTATTTTCTGAGTGGATCTGCAGATGGCTTTATGATTCTATGGAAGACTGACGAGCCTCATGCAAAGAGGCTTTACGAGCACAAAAACGACGTGTATAAGGTTAGTTTCGCCAAAGATCCGGCCTTTGTTATTTCTGCAGGTGAAGACGCCATCATAAAGATATGGAAAACGGAAGAGGCTTAACTCCATCGGGTATAAATTTAGTTATTGAGAAAATAGTACTGTCTAAACCAGTCATTAATTTCAACCTCGGTTTTTCTGGTAGTCTACTTGTGGCTGTAGAATCAAGTGGAAAAATTACGATTTTTGATCTGTTGAAAGGAGACACAATAAATTCTTTTTATTTCTACGAACCGTAGAAACGAAATAAGAGCAAGGAGGAAGCAAAAAACAAAGGAGTACGAAAGATGATAATTCACGATGTATGCCTCTCCTAAGATGAAAGGGAACTGAGCTGTGTGGCTGGACGCTACGTGCTTGTCTACTCTATGGATCGTTTAGAGATGAAGGTGAACAGCAATATCTACAGTTTCTTTGAGGGCGGTGTAGACAGCGAGAAGGTGACTAAAATCGTCCCAAAGTAGGTAATTTACATGGGCATCGACACAAACCTCACCTTTTGCAGCTACCAGCACAAAAACGTGTTGGTGGTTGCTGGTAGTGTTAAAAATTGATCATTCCTACATTCAATAATGTATAATTTCAATACGATACCTTGTGGTATCATTCAAACTTGTCGCTTTGACTCAAGTCGGATGGTGAGAGTTTTTGGCACACGGATCACCTCAGATAGCTTGTCACCCACCAACTGCAACTCCTTATTTAGTTAGTCAAGACGGGGATGCTTTCGTAACTTGATTGTTTTGATGAATCTATGGTCAAACAGTTGTGATACTGTCTCGGCAGCATCCATTTCATATTGGGAATCACCAACGCAAAGAAGGTTCAAAACTGCATGCGAGTGGTTCAGATTTCCAAGTAGACCTTTGAAAGCCTCTATTTTCCATTGCTAAATGTCTCCTTATTCTCCGTACTTTGATCTTGCGGATATCACCTAGATTTGATATGTTTCAATGACTTGATGTGTCAAAGGCATGAACTTCTTGGCACTATAGTGCACCCATCCAGCAATAGAATTGGTCACAATATAAACTTTGGCCAATTCAATAGCAGTCCGTAGGATATGTGAACTCTTAGAGTCAATTTATGCTAACCGTTCTCGATCGATCATCGACATTTGCTCGATTTCCGTAATTTGATTGAGATTGAGGTAGGAGGTGCAAAGTAAAGTGTCGTCCCAGTCCAAGATGACTACTGCATCAAAAAATAGTTACTATGATGGCACTTTTGCTTTGGTTTCTCCGGTAACATTCCACAACGCATCAATCTTTGATAGTAGGTTTGACGCACTTGGTAATCACTCCGAGGCTGGAAGTGATTAACGTAGTATTCATCTGTAAGATTGTTGGAGAATTGGGAAAGCGAAGGCAAAGATTCGCAGCTAATGGGCTCAGATGAGGTAAGAATGATCGGATCAGACAAAGAAGAACGCTCCTCCAGACTGGTCGTGGATAAGGTACCACACGAAAGGCAGTCCTCTTCACTCTGAGGGGGCGCGCTCATCATCAGCTCCATTTGTTCGAACTTAAATTATTATAATATTACCCTGAGCACCTTCGGTTTCCTGGATATGGGGCTACCACTTCCGTTCTACTCTTCCTAGCAGTCACCAATCATTCTTGAATTTCTATTATTCAAATTTTGAGTGTAGGTTCTATACATCTAATTTAGAAATTCTAATTTTTGCATTTTGACGAAGATCAATTTCTCAAATTAATATATCTCTCATAGGAAAGTTTTTTGTTTCAAAGTCAAATAGTTTTACTGTTTTTATTTCCATATTTCTTCTTTGAGTTATTTTACAAGTCTTCTCGTTTCTTAATAATGATCGTCCGTAACTAGAATTATCTGAATAGAATGATTACAAATAAATAAATAAAAACTTTATCAAATTCAGCATCATTTACAATGAGCTGTTTACTTTGTCAGATTGATTTGGCAATAATAGTCTTTAAATTCAGATTTGCATCGTTTGCAGCCTGTCTACTTCTTTTCAACAACTTTGCCGTTTATTTAAATTTACAATTACATTTAACTGCTGTAACGAGAGCCCAAAGATTATAGGAACCAATTAGGCTGCCCTCTCACTGTTAATTTTAGTTCATTTTATTGTGAGAGCATATTAGTTATCTCATATGATCCTCCTTATCTGCTATTAAAGTTTAGCACAAATGTATTGAAATTGTTATCCTCCTTTCTTTTCAATGTCACACGAACTTATTTCGTGACTTTTTTGATTCTTAAGATCACTTTATGTGATTTCTTACATTGCACATTCTTATACAGTCGAAGTTCTGTTTGCATAATCTTTGCCCCCATGAAGTTGATTGCGCTGAAACTAAGAGGTTGAAGCACATTGTTTTGTATTAATTAATTAGTGATGGGAACAAAAAAGTTTAAGAAATCGTTGATATTCTTTATTCCTTGTTTTTCATTAGTAAATAATCCTCTTGAAAAAGTGAGGGCTGATTTTTCAGCGAGCAAACTGGAAATAATCTGTTCTAATTGTCGGTTATCTTCCAATTTTTTATATAGTACGTTTAGTTTTTAGAAGAGACTGATTGTATATTCTGTCTAATCAACTGTAAGAATAAAATACCTGCCATAGTTAACCTGGCTAACAAAGGCTGGAGGATTTTTCTACCCCCAGAATCCAAACTTTACATATCTGTACAGATCATCAAGCGAATATTAATTAGTCAAAAATAATTCCACAGGGGTTAACGTTGATTCTTATTCGAGAGGAAGATCTACAGCAGCACTGAAGAACTTTTGAAAGAAGATGAATGTTAATTTACCTACTTTATCTGTGTTTATATTGGCAGAATTTTAAGCTGTAAGACCGAGCTGTCCGTATATTTTAGAGTTCAGTCCTAAAGATTTTAAGACTTGCTTTGTCTATTTTGATGATTTAAAATAGACAACAACCGGACTATGTATATTTGATATTAAAGCTGAGAGGTTACTTTTTAGTAATGTCTTAAACTAATTTGGATCACTGATTTTTATTTGGGTAAAATTAATTCCATTTCCTATTTTAAGATAAAAGGGATTTCTTTTGGCTGGAGGAATAGACACGGCTAGTACATCATCATAAATATTTGAATTATTATAGAGTTGAAGTATTGATCCTGGTAAGTTCGCATCATTGTTGAAGTCATTGCTGATAAACTGATTTTAGGATTCCTTCATACTATAGGTTTTAATAATGCAGGTGCCTTTATTTGCAGTTTACTATTTTCTTTGATCTACTTGCTTGAATTCTTCATGGATATCTTAATACCTTAAACCATCCATTTAATTTATTGCCTTGTACACTTCCTCGAGGTTGTTATTCTTGACATTTACTGTTTAGGGCCACATAGGACGCTAATTCATATCTGGAAAGTTTAAATTAGGAATGTTACCTTCTATTTTTAGGAAACTGTATTTGATATTTTTGGGAATTTCAATTTGTTAAGACATGAGCGGGTGGATGAATAGGGTGAATAGAATAAATATGAATATCCTCATAGACCTAAACGGTAGTTAATTTAAATTTTAAAAAATTATATCTTATCAAATTTCAATTTCTATTAAGTCTAGTTCATCATTTACATTTTATTAATATTGCTAACTGCCATATTAATTTAAATTGTACAATGCTTGAAGGGACCGCACTGGAATTGTCACCTAAATGCAATCACCAAACCCTAGATTTGCCTAAACATGAAAAGAAGTTCAAATCCAAATCCAAATCTCATGGACGGTCACCAATAAAAGGAATGGAGACACCTAGAGAAGATATCAAAGCAACTCCAGTTAAAAAGACTGAAAAGGAGGATCCTGAATTGATGAAACCGGAAGATATTGTCCGTAATAGAAGAAATAAGGTCATTGCTGCTATAGTCGCCTTTTTAATCTTATCAGCGATTGTGGTGGGTGTGATCATGCTGGTGGTGTTTTATTTTGGAAAAGCAAATAGTAGTATGGTTACAGTTAAATCACAAAACAGTATACTTACTTCCTCGGGGAAAAAGGTAGATACTAAAACAGTGGCTGTGACTGATTAAAAACTTTTAGGGCCAGGGAAAGAACTTCTTATTTACGTCACTACGGTGGACGGTCCAGTCACTGGGGCAAATGGTCGACTTCTTCAAAACGGAAATTAAAAACAGTCTACTATTTAAGTCAGAGATGAATTCACCGACATCACCGTCAGCTATAATGCCCAGAAACAGGGAGAAGTGGGCATTCCCATGAACTCAATACTATCATATACACTGAGCAACCAACCAGAAGTTGAATTAGGACCTGCTCCTGTTTAACCGAATCTGCAAACAAGCGATGGTACACCTATCATTAGTACTTTTGCTGATGATGGATTTCCACCTCCTACCGAAATGACTTACTACACTATTCACGAATAACTATAAAAATAAATCAAAAATTTATTAATCAAAGAAGGAGCTGGCAAGGTCTAATCTTCTCTATAAGCTTATTATGATGGTCAGTATAAAGGATAAAACGGAACCTTCTAAATGGTGAATCAACTTTCAAGACAATCAACTGATCCAGAATATCCAAGTGAGCTACCTGCGGTTAACCCCAATGCTCCCATGTTGGTTGATCCAACAACTACTCCAGTCATTAAAGATATTTACAACGAGACTGAAATCGCTCAAGCTGCTGCCAAAGTTGTTGCGGGTGTTGTGAATAAGATAAAGGAAGTTATGAATAATAATCAAGAAGCTATTGAATCTGCTACAAACGTGAAATTATCAAACAACAACCCCTCAAACGGAGAGACTTCTATTGGCCTCGACCAGCCAAGCGATATGATAAATGGTTGTAATCGATTGAGTGATGACTCTGTTCGCTGCCTCGACAATGTTTGGCAATCTGGATTGTTATAGGTGTCTAATCCTACGGACGCAGTGGAAGTACCAGCGTTAATGGTTAAAATGGATTTATGATTTAAATAGTTTTAAGGTTTTATTTGGTTTATATTTGATCATTTATTGTCGTGATGATGATGTTGCTTATTGCCGTGCTGCTTGTTATGAGCCTGTCTTAGTTATTGTGGATCTTTAGCTTTGGGCTTGGGCTTGCCAACCACGATGAACCCTTCTTCTTACAGTTGCTTGATCTCCTATTTACGGAAATCTCTTGTCTCAGGAGAGGAGTGTTAGCTACTGCTATCTTGTTCATCTTTCTCTCTGAATTCCGGTTTCTTTTCTTCGTATCTGGGCTTGTATTGTCTTTTTTAGCGTGGTCCTTGAGTTCCCTCTTTCTTTTATCTGCGTCCTCCTTGAGTAGTGCCATTTTTCTTTATTTTTTCCTCTTCCGACGATCCCTTATTCTCTTTGACAGCCTCAACAGAAGGTGCTTATTGATTAAGAATAGGAGTTGGCTGAGATTCAACTATCACTTTTGGCTATTCTTTAATGATAGATTTTTCTGCCTACTTTGGTTCAACTTTGATAACAGCAGGAATTAGCTAGACAACTACTGGCTCCACTACAGGAGCGATTAAGGGGGTTTCTTCCTTAACAGAAACTTGCTCAACTTTAACTTCCTTCTTTTCCTCTACTATTTGATGAACAATTTTCTCTTACTTGATGGCAGTGGGTTGATTTTTGGCATCTCCATTCAGTTCAACAAAAGTGGCAAGACTTTTCTGAAGTTTTTTATCATTGGCAAAATCTTTAAGAGCGGTTGATAAAGCAGAAATAGATTAATTGAGAGTGGAATAAGTTTTATCACTCTGTTCCAGTATTTTCCACAGAGAACCCAGCTTATCCTGTTCCTCAAACTTATTTCCTGAGTGAATGACAGCTAATCCTCTTGCAAGTATTTCCAGTTCCTTCAACTGTACATTCCTATAGACTGCAATGTTTTAAGCATATGTTTCTCTAAAGAGAGTGACATTGTCTTCAAGTCTTGTCCTCTCCTCAAGCAAGGCGGTCTTCCTGTTGACTTTTTCTACCTGTTCAGGTTTAAGATTATCCTTGGCCTCAAGTTCTGTGATTTCTGTAAGTTTTTTATTGATATTGCGAACTCTTTTTTGAAGTGCCTTGAGGAAGGGTTAATTCTATTATTCTACAATTTATATTTTATTTTTTTGATTTTCCTTTATTTGTGGCTGATATTTTTTTGACATTATTTAAATAATAAATAATTTACTTCATTTTATCAAATTAAATATCATCCCCTTACAAATTATTTAAGTCCTCAATTCAATCCAGAAATCAACTTAGGATAAGAAAAGAACCATACCAAGACATGACATTTGGATGATTATATTAATTTCAAGTATTTATTAATAGCTGTTTGCAAAATAATTAACCGATATTTTAGGAAGGTAGATGTGTGATAAAGGACAGTCAAAATATTCATCTTAGTTTGTTAATAATAACGAAGGATCTATTAATTATATTTATTTGTATTTTAACCTCATTAGATTGAATCAACAAATTTGTTCAGGCCAATTGAATATATATTTATACCCAATATCAGCTATACAAAGGATTCAATTTTACTGCCTGTCTGATGTAAATGTGCTCAATTGTATAAATCAATGATTGAGATGTTGCTATGGTCTTGAATTTAATGAGATCATTTCTATAAATCAATTTATGCTTTAAGCCATATTTGGTCTATATATATAAACACACCATCTTCTAGTTTGGATCATTTCTTAATACAATGTCAACCATAAATCAAAATTTAAGAAAATAACAACTTCCACTTGTCAAAACTGAATTTCCTTCCCCCAATTTAAAAATTAAGCAGAAATATAAACCTAAATAATCTCGATAAAAAAAAGATAGGGGAAAGGCTGTCGATGTTAAAATTGAACATTAGGTATTTTATTCTGATGATGAGGACGACAAAAACACAAAACAGCCACGAAAGAAAAGTAAATAGGCTGGAAAGCCAATGGAAATCGATCGAGGTAATAATCCAATACTCCACTCGAAGACTCTAACCTCACCAGACACGGATGAGGTTAAAATTCATGAAGAAATAATGAAGACAATCGTCTTAAAAAGCGCTGGATCTAAAAATATGCAATCATCAGACCTTCCTCAATCAAAGCCTGCTCTTAGAAAAAAACAGCGCCCGCCCCGCAAGGATTCAGGCAAAGATTCCAGAGGATAAGGCCCTTCTTCACCTTAATTTTATTAACCAGGACCCTTTTCTCTCAAGAATTAAATAACAAATACTAATGAGTTAAAGAAAGAGACTCAATCAAATATTTATTCGTAACCCCGTTTGCGTGCGTTGCCTTGTCGTATGCAATAACGGATTGATTTAGCCTACGAAAGCAATATAATTAGACAAGCTCATCAGACCGAAAGACTAGCGGCTAAAAATTTTACCAAAATGATTCATGGAGGAGATACGTCTTTATAATAAAAGTTGTTGAATAGGCTTGTAAATCATTCTCTTGTATGTTGGCCTGATTACGTTTCATACTTTGAGAGTTACCTTAAAACTTCCTATGATTAATTCAAGAGTAAATTGAACTATCTGAAAAGCCAATATATGGGCAAACGTTTAATGTTTTAGATGCAAGAGGAACAGTTAAATTATTCCATTTATAAAGTTAAAACTGATCCTAGTAAGGCCAAGTTTTATCAATAACAACAAGAATCTCTTCGTCAAGCAAGGTTTAATCACTTTAGCGAGAGACATGCAGACTAATAAATAGATATGGAACCATTTTATAGATAGAATAGAAGCCGATCTCGGGATAAAAGACGTAGAAAGTATCATCTAAACAGCAGTGATAGCTTTGACCGAAGTTTGCTTCGAGAAGAGTAGGATAAAAATGAATCTAATCTATAAAATAATAATAATAGGAATCCTGAACAGGATATCCACGATAGTCGGAGGGAGTACCTCCTTCCATCTCTCAATCAATAAAATATCCCAAAACAATTGTCAGACACAAATTAATTAGCGTTTATTTAAAAAAATGTCAGTGAGGGTATTTTGTAAAAATCTACAAAAAGTGTGAGTCAATTATAAATACAACAAATAGAGAATCAATTTCGATAAAAGCTTACTTTAAACAAAATAGAACAATAAAATTAAAGTTATACGGAACCTGAGCCGAGGTTTGATTCAAATAGTAAAGGTGATAAAAAAATAGATAGCAAGTCCAATGTTAATTAGATTAAATAATATGGTCGAAGCCGTGCCTCAATTTCTGAATTTCAATCGAAAATTGGCAATAAAGATATAGAGAAAGAGCTTAGTAGAATCAATGATCGGAAAAAGATTTTAGCCAGCATTCAAGTCCTTAATCGAAAATGTGAGGAGTAAGAGAAGCTCTTTCGTCCCTAGGAACGCTAAGAGAAGTAAAAACCCAAAACAATTAACAGATAATCTACTTCAAATAACATGGTGAGTATTTCATCAGCAATATCAAACGAATAAGTTCGGAGAGATAACAGTCCCGATGATAGTGACTCGAGAAAATATGAGTCATCAGTCCGAGATAGTGGATTATGGATAACTGGCCAAAGCAAGGGTCAAAAAGTGAAGAGATTATAGATTTTAAATCGATACCATTACAATCCTTTCGAATAAAATGAAGGAGAGGATCATTGCGAGGTATGGAAGAAACTCATGTGTGCTGAAATTAGCAGTGTTCGCAATCAGTATAATTTTAGTACCAAAACTGAAGAATTTCAGAATAGTATGATCGATAGTTTACTCGCGGATGTTGATAGACTCGACAAGGGTAGAGTTAGTCACTATGGAAAATTAACCTAATAAGATTTTTATGTCAAGACAACCTACAAACCAATCTAACAAAAAAGAGAGGATACCTCATCTGTTGCCAGGAGTAAGACAAGTCCATCTGTCAATGCTGCTATTGAGCCCTCCCCAATAAAAGTATAAAATTTGACAAACACAAAGACAAAAACAAATAGTAGTGCTAATACCAAAAATAAAATGCTCTACGGTCTGGAAATTGAAAGATAGGACAGTATGTAGTAAGAAAGAAATCTGGTGAAAGAGTAGTTTCCACCACAACCCGAATAACTTTCTTGTCTTCTTTCATTGGTTAATATTTCATCTGCATATCCATAACAAATAGTTCGTTAGCCTATTGTTGAGGAATAACCTCCTGCCACTTCAACACGAGGCAAGGAATAATAATAATCTTAGTATGTTGATGATCTTGAAAATTACTATGAGAATATTTTCCAATGATGAGCAAATGATAATCTATGTTTCCAATTGTATTTATATGGAATATCTTCGATATTCGCGACGTGCCTAAAGATAAATATTGTAAAGTAGGATTATATTATTAAGTGATATAAATCATTATTCGATGCTGCGATTTGTCAAGATGTTGTACCCATGAATGTTGTCGTTGCGGAATTGGCGAAGTGTTGTTGTTTTTCGCTATTTCCAGGTGTCTACTGGAGGAAGGCTTCGTTTCTTTGACTTCCAGTCTCGATTAAAAATGAATGTTTAATGACTGTTGGGCTCTTCTCTCACTTTTATTTTTTATTCATAGAAGTTATACAGAGTACTGCTAGGATTTTAAGGATGATCAACTCCTGTGATTCCATGAGGATGTCGACTATCTATAAGGCGATTCATTCTTTCTTTGAGATAGCCATTTACAATTTATGAAGGGTTTTACTCATGTTTGAGTGTTATTGGATCGGTTTCTTGAAATTTGCAAGCATTTCCTTCAAATTTAAAATTATCCTCAGGATTACATTTAAGTTTAATGGATCGCCCATTAATCGGTCGACCCTAATTCTTTATAGGACAATTATCAAAAAAATTTCGGAGAGAGATTTGTTTGACAGGCTGCACTTAAATATTGGTGACGAGAGGAAAGATGGGAGTGCAACCAATTTTCGATACATTTTTATCATCTTTGGTGGTTTTAAAAAAATAATCGCCATGGCTGGTTGAGTAGCTATGGTGGTGGGTGCTGTTTGATCGTACGGAGTTAGAATTCTGCTTGTTACTCCAATTGGAGTAATTTGATTTATTGAGGAAATCGCTCATGTGCTTAGCATCCCAAGTATCTCCATTGCAGCCTCTGGCTGGTTCTTGTGAAAAAAAGCGAGTCCTTTTGGTAATGGATGCATCTTCTCCAAGATCCTGCTGGCAATAATTTTAATATCTACTCATGAACTAAAATAAATATATTGTCTTTGATCAATTTATAAATCTATGACCTTCAAATTGTATATGAATTCTAACATTATTAATTGATTGGTATATTTAATATACACCTTTTTATTCAATAAAATGAAGTCAAGTGATAATCATCATCAATTTGTCCTAAATTAGTGGATTTCAACAAAAGAAGTTAATTAATTTGCAGTGATGCATATCTCAGATAGATCCTTTCCATTAAATTAATTGTTTATAATTATTCAGGATAAGATTTCTATGAATGTCTTGAAAGGAATCACAATAAAGATATAAAATTCCATTATGAACGTAACAGTAGCACACATAGCAGAGTATATAACACATTTATTTCACCTAATTGCATTTTATTAGATTGTTGCAATCGACCTTCTATTAAAATTCGTTTAGTTATATCATTGTGTTTAAATAAACTGTCGTTTCATCAAATTACTTTGCTTTTATGTTCATTTTTGACTACTCAACAATTCCTTGAAATTAATAGACCTCTTTATTTATAAAAAATGTCCATGAGTTAAATTAAAAGGTTTTACGATTGTGTATAATTTTATATTGTTCAAATCCGAAAACAATCATCATCAGATTAATGGTAAATTCTATCGCAAAGAGACCAACAGCCATCAAGAAATAGGAAAAGAAGTGCGTTGCCCTGCCTCATAGCTTTATTAAATCTAATTAAAATCCTGCATCTGATCCCAAAATTAAATATATTTCGTTAGATAAGTTAATTCAAGTTGCCACTGTTCTTGATTTTAGTATGGACGATTGATTTACTCATTTCTTTCTATTCATATTAAATAACCCTTTCAGTTAACAACAAATGCATCTGACATTTTTTAAATAGAAACAAAACGAACTATTTTTATTAAATTTAATCATTACATGAATCCTTTTTTTATGGAAGATTCTTAATAGATTGGTTTGGTTAAGCAGAAACAGTTTTTACGACATTTATTAACGAACTTGTTCAATATGCAAAAACATAAATATGAGGATTCTGAATCGATAATTTGGTAATCGTCATACATAAAAAGATATAGCAACGTATTGTATTGATTCTCAGTAACCGCTGAAAAATATAATTTTTATTTTGGTCCTATAACAAACCATAAGGACCTAATAAGTAAATTTATTTATAACTCTCCAATCAAATTATATCTTTCCAAATAGACAAAAATATCTTCCTATACTCCTGCATGGTCAAATAGTTGATTGACTTTCACCAGCTTAATTTTAATATATTATTTCATTTGATATTGACGAAATTAAATCAGTGACATTTGGTAAAGTTTCAGAATATTTTACCAAACATTTAGAAGGAAGATCCACTGCGATTGACTCCAAAAGCAGTGGTGTGCTTTATCTTCAATGTTTAGACTGGACTATGCTCTTTGACATTTTCTTTTTAGTTGTTTTCGACCAAATAAAGCTTTCGAATTTGCTGCATGTATTTCTTGCGAATTTATTTTATTTAACTCTCCATCCTTACATAAAGTTCTTTCACCTTTGCTTCTCGCTCCTCAAATTTCAATTATTTGCACTCTTCTTCAGGTAAGATACTTCTAATGAGTACATTTTGTCTCGAAAGATGCTTGTCCTGAACAAGTACTCCAATTGGTTAAGACTCCTCTTCCTCCTGAATATCTTCATTAATAACAACTGTATTATTCATTGAATTGTCGTGATTTACTATCTTTTCTTCTGACTGAGGAAAGGAATCTTTTTCCCACATGCTTTTGGGCATTTAATCATGCATAATAATGGTATTCTCACTTTCATTTGAAAGACAGCTTTTTGGACTGCTGTCAAATAAGGAAATTTATGTTTCCACAATAAATGGTTCTTGGAGAAGTTGCTTCGCATTTGGACGAATATTGTATTCCATCGTAAGACATTTTTATAGAAAAGAATTAAAGTTGTGAGACCATCTTTAGGGGTGAGTAAATTATTGAGGAGGGTGGGTTTGAATTGAATATATTGCTCGGAAAGGATGCTGATGAGAGAATGGAGGTTCGCCTTCAGCCAATTATATTGCAGTGATTCCCAAAGCCCATATATCAGTTTTGTCGTTATAGATAGAATCGGATAACACTTCGGGGCTCATCCAATAGGGACTTCCGATTCTGCTGTACTTCCCTTCTGTTTTTTTCTCTTCGTTAAAAATGGAAACTCCAAAGTCAGCAATTTTAATAACTCCTTTCTGATAGAGTAAATTGCTGGCCTTGATATCTCTGTGCACGATATTTTTGGAGTGAATATAAACGAGTCCTTCTATGACTTGACGCACTATTGTACGAACCTCTTCTTCATTAAACGTAGTCTTTTTGCTACGTATGATATCAGCCAATGACCCGCCTTCACAAAACTCCATCAATATCCATACCTCTCCTTCGTATAGTTAAATTCCCAAGCATTTGACTATATTCTTGTGATTGCAGGAGCTAATGATTTTTATTTATTGTTCGATCGCCTCCAATTCTGATGCGTTTGATTGAACGCTAATAATCTTGGCGGCTATCACTTATTTTGTATCTTTGCGTATTACTTTATATATTTTGCCAGATGCACCGATTCCGATTTCCTCCTGCTTTTCATAGCGATCCATCCATTTCATTTGAATCCAAAATCAGTTATAATCTAACAAATGCTATAATTAGGATATATAGAATTATAGAGATTCCCTGTTCTCCTTTCAATCGCTACCGTCCATAAGGTTTAAAGCAGCGATATCATGGTGCGAAGCAACAGTATATCTCTGAAGTCCTTTGGATCACCCTCATCCTCCCTTTTGTTTGCAGAGATCAACTCCAATATCCTTATAAGTGTTTGTTTTTGTACCAAACTTGAGTTGGTTTGATTTTGTTTCATCAACTTTCATATGGGCTCTTTCCATTTGATCATACTTGCATTTGTCCTTCAGTTTCTGAGACTACTCCTATTTCCTAGCCTTTTCCGCTCGCTGTTATTTGTGCACTTTGATTAGTAGCAACTCTTTATTGTACTCGGCTTGACTGGATTGCCTTGCTGCTGCCAGTCTTCGCCTATAGCCAACTGCTGGCTCTCCCTCCAAGAAATCACCAATTTGTTCGTCTCTCAAAATATACATTTCAGGGCCATCCTGAACAAACCCTAAGGTAGTCAAAAGTTTAGAGGCATTCTTTAATGCCATAATTTTGTTCTTTATCGTATTGTTGGTGATTTTAATGCCCCTATATTTCTGTTAAAAGGGATTCGAGATGATACTGAATCATTGTCATATTTACTTGGCTGTAAGTTTGCAGAGAATGTTTAATCCTTCGCTCAGAGCAGTCGGATCATTGGACTTCTCCATTTCGTCCAGGACCGCATCGACGCGGTCTTAGTTGGACTTCATATAAAGAAAAAAATTATAATAGGTCCTATTTTAAAACTATAAATAGTGATTCCCTTCCATTACTGATCAGACACTGCTACTCAACCTTGCAGGTAAAAAAAATCAATTAAATAAAAATTCATTTGATTCATTTAATTCATTATAAATAATGCAATTCAAATGGAGCTTAATTTTGTTGAGGCTGTCATTGACTAGTTTTTTTGGATTGATAAAACTAGATGATATAAAACCAGCATTTTATTTATATAATTAAGATATTTGAAGGTTGCAGTTCCTGTATAATTTCTGTTTCCATATATTTAGCTATTTGTAATAAACTTAAGAGACTGATGAGAAAGTATAAGAAGATGACTACGCAAGAAGATATTCTATCATTTACCTCTTAGTTTAAATCAAAGTAGTGTATTATCCTCAAGCAACGTCCACATCGTGTGCTGAACTCAGCAAGGGGACTTTTTAGACAATATGTCGAAAATGATACTGGATAAATACAATGCAAAAAGCCTGTTATAGAACATTTGTCGTTATTGTCAGCCAATACTGAAGATAATTTTAAACTACCCACCAGTAATCGAAAACGATCCAATAACATAGACCTTTTACTAAATAAAACTTCAGTGTAATTTAATCGAAAAAACCTTTTTGGCGAAACTTATAATTACTCTCGTACCAGTGATGAAAAGCGTCATAAAAAAGACACGGGAATGTATCTGTTGGACTTAAAATAAAAGATCAAAGCGAAGAGTCAATTAAAATAAAAAATAGAAAAGAGTGCTCGCTAGAAATTTAAAGAGGTAATCATAAAAGAAAATGATTAAAATGAGAATATCGTGAGTTCATAAAAAGCTGAAGCCTTGTATCAAATGTTGGCGACAGCCAGAAAGAGAAATTAATTAGGATACAGAAAAACCAAAAAATAACAATTAAATCAGACAAAGATAGACTATCAGAAATATGAAAATAATTTGACTTCAGAACGAAAGGATAGTTATGGGGAGGATAAGAAAGGATAAAATGCTGAGGTAGATATTAGTGATAATGAAAAGAGAGTAAAATAGAAAGAATAAATCCATTCAAGAGAAGAAAATTAACAACTCACAATATAATTTGTGAAATTTTAATGTCCCACAAATTTGAGCAGTAATACTAAAACAAATACTGAAATGTAATTTATTTCGATCCATTAATAAAATTAACAAAGTGACAAAGCCGCATTGCTTAAAGAGAAAATAGAGAAAAATAATTTAGTAACGAAGCATAAATAACAAAATATGTGTTAGAATAGAAAACATTTCAATCCACTTCCAGCAACAAAAGTCTCAAACTTGATAGAAGAGACTAATGAATAATTGGCTCCAAATTTAGATAGATAATAGTATTTCAAGTAAGAAAAACAATTTTAAAAAGACTTGGGGAAGACACAATAAAAGCGATAAGAGATGAGTAACATTAATGAACAGAAAATATAATTATAAAACAAAAAAGAACCCATTAAAATCATTGAAAATGCAACTGATAAGAAAATGACACAAATTGCTTAAGATAAACATTAAAAGCAATTTATCACATAAAATATAAAAGAAGAGAATCATTCGAAAAGTGAAGATAATAAAGACATATTGTCTCGACCAAAAGAAGATAAAATTGCCGAACAATCTGTAGCCCTGGTCAATAAAACTTTACCAGATTCTAAACATAAATAGTAGATGTTGATAAAATAAAGAGAGAAGCAAGCGCTAACTATTTTCCCCGAAAACAATATATTTAGTAATTCATGTTAAATTGATTCAATCCTCAATGTTCCTGAAATTTCAATATTCGATTAATCGTAAAAAAGCATCAATAAAATAAATTAGCAGAAGAATTAAATCAAATTGACTGAAAAGACCAGCAATAAAAGCAAAGATGTAATTGCAACAAAATAAGTAGGAAAACCACCTAAATCCAAATAAGTAAAGAATAAGATTAAACATAATGCGCCTATGAAAAATCATCACTAAATTAGCCCACAGTTTATGAAGAGTGTTGACTAATAGATTGAGGAAATTTCATTAGGACAGTCGACGGCTGTTAAAAAAAAGCCACTTTAAAATACAGGTTAAATTGCAAAGAAATAGGAAAAATAAAAAAAAGGGAATAATTAAAATAGCCTGAAAAAATAAAATGCATAAAAACTCATCTAAAATAAAAACCCTCTCCCTCCTAAAAATTCATAAAAAGAGGAGAAAGAAGAAGAGGGGGAGGAAGAAAAAGATCCTTAAGCTAACTTACTCATCTTCTATATAGACAGAATATAAGATATTCTACGATATCGTCTAGATCTAAAAGATTTTTTCTTCGATAAACCTATTGATAAAGATTTAATTTAACTCCAAAAGATATGTTCATATTTCATGGCTCATCAGGCTTTATATTTTCAGCAGTCCAGTTATAACCATTTGAAAAGCAATTCTAATAAATCTCCTTTTTACTAAATTTCAGTATAAACACTTAATTCTCTACGAAAAAAGGAAAAGATAGAATAAATTATTTTATAAATTGAAAAAGATATGGATACGTCTAAAAAAGTGGTGAGAAAAGCTGAAAAAGATTGTAAAGGTCTTTTAAAAAAGGAAGATGCAGTAGTACCTGATGGAACCAATAATTTATATACGAAATGCTGTTCACTTTTAATTCAATAATTTAATGGATTTCTAAAACTTTGGCAATCAAGTCCTGAAAATAAAACCCTAATAAAAAGATGCTGTTATTTAATATAAATTTACTGCACGCTCAATAATTTAAACGGAAAAAAGATAAAAGTCTATGAATAATTGTAAAGAATATAAAGGCCATTAGATTACATCAAGAAATATCAGCAAATAATGACTGCTCAATTTAAGAAATAGCAAAGGA
>Ga0302188_10000559_pt1 | contig 31630 bp, 14 predicted proteins | sample II_Bog_E2_1_FD_198783 | JGI IMG/M metagenome (GOLD analysis project Ga0302188, IMG submission 198783) | Peat permafrost microbial communities from Stordalen Mire near Abisko, Sweden - II_Bog_E2_1 | ecosystem: Environmental > Terrestrial > Soil > Wetlands > Peat | place: Sweden: Abisko...
CATTAGCTACTGGCTGGGTAACATTTGTGACGTTAGGAGTAGTGGTAGGGGTAGAGATATTAGGAGTTACACCTTCAACTTTCTTTGGTGGTTGGGTAACATTTGTGGTATTACTAACATTAGCTACTGGCTGGGTAACATTTGTGACATTAGTAACATTGACTACGGGTATGGTAACATTGACAACGGGTATGGTAACATTTGTGGTGTTAGTAACATTAGCTACTGGCTGGGTAACATTTGTGACGTTAGGAGTAGTGGTAGGGGTAGAGATATTAGGAGTTACACCTTCAACTTTCTTTGGTGGTTGGGTAACATTTGTGGTATTACTAACATTAGCTACGGGCTGAGTAATATTATTTGTTTTATTATTTACTATTGTGATATTGCGCATTGTTTTTGATATACATGTTTAATTAATTTCTACATATATTTCTTCAGGTTTGCAAACATCTGCACATTTTTCTAGTTCAAAGCTATATACTTGATAATCTTTGCAAGGCTGATTTATGATTGAGCATTTTAATTTAATTTAATTCCATTTATATCCTGCTTCACATACTTTGTCAACACATATACTTTTTTAATAATCAAAAACTGGTGTTGATTCAGGGCATGGGAAACATTTTTTTAATGTTTGATTCCAAACTGGTGTTTATCCAGGACATAGTTCGCAAGAAAGTGTTGCAGGATTCCAAATTGGTTTAATTAAATCGCATATGTTCATTGTTTGGTTATTTGACAAACAACTATCAAGTTGTGCATTATATGTTTAGTTTTTGGAACAAACCTTTAAGCATTTTCCTGAATTTTGCGACCAACTAGTGCCAGAAGGGCATGCCTAACAAACCTATTCTACAACATTCCAAGAAGGAAAAGATGAATTGCATGATTGTATTCCTAAAGACACACAAGTATCCTGACCAATATTGTAGACATATCCTTGTTTACAGATCATTACGCATGACTTACTATCGATATTCCATGTTTTATTGATTGGGCAAGTCTCACATGTATCAGAGCTATCATTATACAAAGGTGTTGATGATGGGCAAGGTTCGCATATTTTGTTTATGTTATTCCACACTGGTTTGTCAGGAGGACAAAGACTGGCAGTTTTATTGCTTGGTTGAGGGATAACAGGAGTTGTTGCTTAAATTTTTGTTGGATTTTGACATCTTTTGGTCGTTAAATTAAAAATTTGAGGAGAATTGCAAATACTTACACAAGCATTAAGAGTAAGATTATATGATTGACCATCTGAACATGGCTCACACATTTTTGTCCCCAAGTTAAAGCTCATTCCATCAGGACAATTAAAGCAGTTTCCTGTTTGAAAGTTGACAAAGGGTTTAACCAAAGGACAACTGGTTAAATTATATTTGATAGTATCGGAGAAGACTTCAAGACGATATTGATCATCTGTAATGTTTCCGTAGATCCAATTTTTAGCCTACAAGTTATTTTTGTTCATACTTTGACTGAGATCTACAAGTCCGACTGCAGTTTGAGGAGGTAGGGGATTTGGTATTTTTGTACAGTTAGAGTCAATAATTTAGTTGATAGTGTCAATGTAGTTTTCTTATCTCTCAATCTCCTGCATGATTTCGCTTGTGGTGGAACAATTTTGGCAATCCGCCAATTCCTGCTTCAAAGATTCCAGTGATGCAGTTATCTGAGCAGTTTGATTTTTGAGAGAATCTGCTTGTGCCAAAGTGAGGCGGGTGGAATTACATGGCATGAGTCCGAAGGGAAGACGCATAAATACCTCAACATTATAGAGGGCATCTCGTTCTTGGGCTAAACCCTCTTGTAAGATGACTAACTGATCATTAGGATTAATTCCAGTCTGGTTGAGTCTTTGATCAAGCTATTTCATCTGCGACTGTATCTTTACCATGCTTTAGTTCAGTTTATTCTGTCTAGCTTGTAAGCCCTCAAGATATGCTTCCTAATTGTATCGCTAAGGTAGCTCCGCGTGAGACGATGAGTGAAGACCCATGCTCAGTTGAACCAAAAGTAACGTTAGAAAAATGGTGCGAAAGCTCATTTAAAGAGAAACTAACTTATTAATATAAAATCTTCAGAAATAAAAGCAATAAACCTTTTGAAAGGGCTTTAAGTCGTGAAGTCATATTGGAGATTTAAATCCATCTAATTTATTCAGAGATGGAAATCATTTTTCATTAGATATGCTGACTTAGTTAGGATAATTGAAATAAATTTAATTGATGCATAATTTGAATTATGAAAACAGTTAAATAAATAATTAAATGGACTGATTTCCATTCATGTGTATTCCTGTGCATTTCAAAAAGATAGAAGCTGAATATGTTCTGTAAATTGTTGTATATACAAAGATAGCAGATTATCATTTTGGATCTGGCATCTATTTTTAACTTGGAGAGCCATCATATACCTTAGGCCAGCCATCTATGAAACTAATCTTATCCAAAAGCATTAATCTCTTTGTACCAATTGCTCCATGAGGCCAGGCATGATAAAACATTAACCACTATCCTGAGGGACTTTTAACAACTGAACAATGTCCAGGACCTTCCCAGCTTTTTGAAGTCTGTGGAGACCTTGTTTTTAAAATGGGATTATTAGAATATTTAGTATAGGGTCCCAAAGCATTTGTCGATCTTGCCACTCCAACAGCATAGCAGTCATTATTATATCCACATCCACTATAGAAGAGATAGAAGTAACCTCCTTCTTCGACAAACCATTGTCCCTATATAATTCCTCTTTCCCATGCCTGATCATTTTTCAATAATAATCCAGGTTCACCTACCGTATTTAATCCAGTTGGACTGAGAAAAACAGACCAGAATTAAGTTTGATGACCATGAGCATTTCCATCAACTTTATATACGATGTATTTCTTATTTTCCGTTTTTGTACTCAATACTGTTGCGTCAATGACACCTTCCGAAGCATTGGTCACGAGAGGTGATCCTTTATCAGTATAGGGTCCTAGAATATTTGAAGCAGATGCAGCTCCAATGGTAAGTTTGCCAGTTTTATCTCTAGCAGTGTAATATAACAGAAATTTCTCATTAATGAGATGTATCTCTGGGGCCCAATAATCACAGCAAACTGTCCAGCTGGGTGGCGTAAGAAATCCCCAACTAACCTGAGTAAAATTAGTCCCAGTTTTGCTACTCCAGATGGGGAATGCATGGTTATCCCATCCTCCTGTAGTAACTGCATAATAAGCTCCTTGATAATAGATGACTCCAGGATCAGGAGAATCATGGGTCGATTGAACTGGATTCGTATAAGCAAAAATAGCTTCAAGGAGAATGATTAGCATTAAGATCTTCTTCATGGATAATATTTGATTTTATTATAACAATTAAAAGTTATTCATAGATGAATTATCAAGTTTAGGTATTGATGGAATAATGTTTATCTTTTGGAATCAATATATTTTTTGTTTATATTTTTAAATTTTATAGACTTTTAAGGGTTTAATACTTAATAATTCTATATATATTTTATTTAGGAAAAATAGTTTGACACTCAATTCTGTGCAAGATTATTTAATTAGAAATTTTAGATAATTTGCACCATTTTCTGATAATTTATACAAAATATGATAAAAATATCCAACTTTAATCACAATTAATGAAGAGCTTACCTTTACATAAGAGGATTATTATATAAATACAACTGATCTTAAAATTTAAAAAATCAGAATGAGAATTTTCCTAAGATGCTACCCTCTGATTAAGCATGTAAGTATGAATAAAAATAATTTCCTTATGAATAAAAACGCATCGAATTAAATTTAGATTTTCCTTTGTATTAATTGGTGAAACTTTGTTGATTTATCCATAATTTTATTTGAATAATGCAAACCTTGCCCGGAGAGAACAACAACAAATAGTTGATTCCGTTATCCTACAAAATAGTAACTCTGACATTTATTATGGGGAATTGGTTGTTGTGCTTCGCATTGATGTTCCTTAATTTCGACCTCTACAAACACATCACTCTTTGTGCTTTGATTTATCTCTTCTATTGGTCGATAATTTACAACGGAAAGTTAATTTATGGTGTCTGTCAGACTCTAAAGATCATTGATAATGAAAAAAAAAGATACTCTTCAAAACTTGAAAAAATACAATAGTTACATCACACTCATACATTCATAGTGCCTAATTACAAAGAAAATATTGAAGTGCTTAAAAGGACTCTTCAAGCATTAGCTGATCATTAATTCTCATAATCATACCTTGTTGTTTTAGCTATGGAGTCAGGGGAAAAAGAAGCTGCTGTAAAGGCGGTTGAACTCCTTGGAGAATTTAAAAATTCATTCAAAGGATTGGAATATACCCTTCACATTGCCTCTCCTGGGGAGGCGCAAGGAAAGTCAGCCAATGTGAATTGGTGCACCAAGAGACTGTAGCCACTATTTGAAAAATATCAGATTAATATTAATTAGGTTTTAGTGACTGTAATTGATGCGGACTCTATCATTCCTGAGATTTACATCGGGTAATTAGAAAGAAAATGCCTCTCTGAATGCAGTAATATTCATGATTTCATGTTTTGTTCTCCTCATACTTATTGCATGAATAGAAAAGACAGCATGATTTTGGGCAGAGCCTTTGATACTCTCTATTCTTTCCTTCACTTTACTACGATGTACTCTTTCTTTAATGTGTCCTTCCCTATCTCCAACTATACCATCAGCTTCAATACCCTAAAGTAAATTAACTTTAATGATGTTCATCAAGATTGCATTGCTTAGGATTGTCATTTGACCCTCAAGGCAATCAGTGAGACCAAAGGAAGATTGTCAGTTGTGCCTATTTATACTTTCTCCAATCAAATGAACCTAGTAGGAGGAAAAAGTTTTATAGAGGAATTTAAATCTAAATTTTGGCAAGAATAACGTCACCAAAGAGGCGTTCTTTAGGTCGCCTACGCCTTTAAAAATGTGGTTGAATCTAATTTCAGAAATAAAGGAATCATTATGGCTTTTTTGACGGTATTTCAGGTGTATTTCGATCAAATAGCAGGATTATGGTACACTTCTTTCATCTTATACCAATTCATCTTCTAATTTTTGATGGGCAGCTACATTGATCCAAGTGGAGTCAGTCAAATTATCCAGTTGCTCAGTTTTATCCTAAGTCTAGAAATGCTCACAGGAATTTTAATGGCTTTATATGCTCGCTTCTCTTTCTAAATATTCTTTTTCAAAATCATCAGTTTTAAGGATAGAATTTTCGAAATTGCCGAATTTCTGATTCTGTTTCCTGTTACTTCTATCATCTACGCACAAACTGCAGGAATCGTTGCAGTGGTATAGTTATTTAACGAAAACTCCAAGTACATTACAACAGAGAAGAAAATTTCCAAATAATGATAAATATATCCATAATATTATTTCACATTCTTTATTTGTACATATCTTTAATATCGGTCTTTTTTACAAGATAATTAAAAGATAAATTAAATTGACTTCCCCAAATCAAAATATTATCTACGAAATTCATTGTTTTATTCTTTAAATAAAATCAATAAAGTCAAAAAGGGCACTTTACTTATTTGTATTATGTAAAATCATTATTTTTTGACTATTATGGCTACTTGAGTTGATTTTAGAGTCAAATCCAGTTTATTCACTACAACTTTAAATTATTGGATAACTTGTTCCTTTTCTTTATCAGTTGAGCATCGTCCCAGTATTTTACTCTTGCTTTTTTGTAATAACAGCAACACCTACTTTAACATTTATGTAATCGAATTCTTGGGTTCTATCTTTTGCTGCATTTTTCTTTTATTAATTTACAACAATTGTTTGTTTCGACCGTCTAAATCGATAATAAATTTATTCATTCTGCTGATTTCCTCATTCAATTCAGTCATTTTATTTGAAGTCGGAAGGTATGCCTATTTTTATTTGGACCATTTGAAAATGCATTCATTAAGTTGAATGTTCAACTCATCTAAACGAATTAATTGCTAATTGATGACATGGTCCTTAATTTATAGTTTTTCTTATTTCTATCTTGTAACCTCATTTAATTATTGGATTGTTTCATTGGCTACCTCAATTTCTTTGGTGAATTGATCGTTTTGGAAAGATAGTTACTCCTTTAATATGAGAACGGTCTCTTTCATCTTTTCCATTTTGATTTGAAACTACTGCCGTTCACCGATCAGAGCTGTTTACCATTTTGTTTTTTCGAAATCAATATCAGGACGTTCTGATAGTTTTCTCTATAGTTTCTTTATCTGGTTATTATAAACTTTTAGCTCCCCTTTTGACTCTTCCAAAGCTGTTTTTAGTTCATATAATTTTTTTGAATATAATTAATCTTTATAATCTATTATTTCTCTCAATTTTTCGTTATCGTTATGCTTTTATGATTGCAATGTTAATTCTTATTGATAGATCTCATTTTTTTATTATAATTCAGCAATTTTCTCCTCATAATTAACAATGCGATCAGCCATCATAACCTTTTATTTATTGATATTTTCCACTTCCATTTCAAATTTATACCATTTATTTTGGAGCTAATTTTTCTATGTTTACGATTTTAATAGACTTTATTTATATTTGAACAATTAAAGTCTTGCTTAATCTTTAATATTCTCGTGTTATTCTATCTTTTTGGTATTCTCAACATTATAAAATTTATGAAGTTATATTTAACTTTAAAATTTGATACACTTTTATCTTAATTCTTTATTCTCTTCTTCTAATTTAGTTTTAGTTACATCAAGTTTATTTACTTTCTCTATTTATCTTTTTTATCGTTGCAATAAAGCTATGGTTTGAGCCTATTGCTAATTTTTTATTTGTGTGTATTTATGCTCAATGATGTGAGCATCTTCTTTCACTTTTTTAAGTTCTTCCTGATATATTATTTCTTTCTATTGAGATTTCTGTATTGTCTGTTGGCAAAATAATAGTTCTTCCTTCATTTCTTAAACACATTTCTCACTCTCCCTCAGTTGTTTTTCAGCAATTAATCTTTTATTATTTTCTTAAGTTCCTTTAACTGTAATTTCCTTTAGCTCTTCAATGATATTTTGTTTTTCAATCTCGTAAATTTATAAACTTTGATTTAATTTTTTAATAATTTCCACTTTTTATTAAATACTCTTTTATTTTAGTTTCTTTTCTTATTCGAGAGATAAGATAATATTTTTATTTTTGTGCAATTAATTTTAATAAAAAATGTTGAGTTACTCATAAGATTACTGATTTAGGAGTGCATCCTTTGACTATTTGTCTTTGAAATGATTAATTTATGATTACATTTGCAGATTACATTTTTTAAGGTCTCGATACTTTTCTTAAAGTATCTTGATCTTTCTATTTAACTCCTCTATCTAATTCTCAAATTTGTTGTTTTATGAATTTAAATAATCAATCTAACTTAAATAATCTAATGACTTTTGCATTTATTTCTCAATTGTATGTTGTAATTCTTCAACTTATTTGCATTTTTCACTCACCTCAGCTTTTAATTTAGCTTTTTCTTTTTAAATAGATTATTAATGCTATGTTTATCTTGTTTCAAGATATATTTGCTGCTTCTTCATCTGTTAATCTATAAAATCTATTATTTTTTATTTATCTACCAGCTGTTATTGATATTTTTTAACAACATTTTGATGTTACTTAATGCAATTCATTAATAATAGGGATAATGCTTCATCAGGGAAGGAGATGATATTTATGCTTTTATATCTATCAATATCTTCAATACTCAGCTCTTCAAGCAATTTTTTAAGACCAATGTTAATAATAATTTTATATTATTAGAATTACGATCTTAATTGCGATAGTTATTTCAAACCTGAAGATACATAAGTCGCCTTTTAAAGAAGATGTTATTACATTTGCTCTATCTGCTAAACTTTAACTTTTTCCTATTCTTATAGTCTTTCATATTTTATCATTAGTAATGAATATTCTTAACGGAGTTTCTTGGAAATATCCCCTGCAGCAATTAATTAATTATTTTTTGTGTTTAAATTTTGAGTTAATAAATGAATTTATTCTTTTTCTATATCATTCTGCTTCTTCAAAATTAGGAGTTCCTCGTTTTTAACTTGGATTTGACAATTTTTTTATTTAATATTTTTTTAAAGTACTTAAATCTGCTATTTAAGATTACAATTATCTTGTTTTATTGTCTCCTCCAAAATTACGGCTTGCTCCTGAAATTGATAATTTTTTTTATAAATTTAATAATTTTCCTCTTATTTCTTTTTTATTGCTTCATTCATTTCTTTGTATTTTAGCTATAGATCAGAAACACTCTACATAAGTTGAAGTATAGTTGTATCTTTTTATTGAAGGGTATGCTCAGATTTAGTTATTTTTTCTTACATTTTAATTAACTAATGATTAAGACTAATGATTTGTTCTTTTAATTATTTATCCTTGATGGTTAATATTTAGTATTTTTCAGATTATTTCTACAATTGCCACTTCAATTATTAAACTTAATTCTATATATAATCTTTTGACTTTACGAGATATTTAACTTGATCTTCATATTGTTTTTCCATGGTATCATACTTGTTCTTTTATGAGTTTAACAGACTCTTAAGTTCTGTGACTTTTTAAGCTTGAGTGGTATTTTGAGTGGAAATATTTTCGGCAAGACGCTATCTTTTTTATTATTATTGAATATATTTTTGTTCTATCTTTTTTGACTCGTTCAATTTTTATTTTAGGATATTTTTTTATCTAATTTATTTTTATAATTTTTAATTTAACTATTTCATCTTAGCTTCGGTGCTCATATTGAGGGAGCTCATTTTATTGATTTTATCATTTTGTTGACAAATTTAATTGGTTGCTTCAACATACTTCTTTTTATAGTTAATCTTATCTTCGTAAAGTTATGACTTGAGCTATGCCATTTAATCTTTAAGCACATTATTTGTATACACCATATTCTTTAACTCCCTTATTAATGTTTCATTTTTTGCTGTTAAATCTTTGAACTTTTCTTATTAATCTCTTAATTTATCAAGTGATGTTCGATTTTGCAAGTTCAGCTATGTAATTAATATTTTATCTTCATTTAAATGCTATCTTAAATTATTATTATTTTAGGTTAACTCTTATATTCTTTTCGTCAATTTATTCTTTTCTTATACAAATGCTTTTTATTTTTATCTCAAAGTTAATTGATATTTTTTTTACGATGCTTCAATTTGACCTAATGAATTACTATGATCGATAATTGACTTTTGCTTTTCTGTTTCACTTTGAATATATTTTTCATTGATTCTCTTCAACTGCTCTCGATAAGAGTTTTCCTTTAAATCAATTTTTTTTTGAGCTGAAATTTGTAAAGCTCTCTCTTATTAAAGAGACTGTTCTAATCTTTTCTTTTCTTTTTATAATTGATTTATGTATTTGTCTTTCTCACTAATTTTGTTTTAAATTTAACTCTTTGTCGAATCCAACTGACTAATTCTATTCTTTTTTTTGTCAAGCTATTCCCTCAATTCTTTAATTTGATTTATTGACTCTTTTTCAGATCTCTCGTGATGTTTTGATTTGTCCTTTAGTCTTTATATTTCATCCTCAAGTTGTTGTTTTTGTACCTAAACTTTGCTGATCTAATTTTCAAGTTAAATTCGATCAGCTGAGCTTATTTGTGACATTGAAGTTTACAATTTACTCATTTGCAGAATATAATGAGCCTTTTATTGTTAGAGGCGCATTATTTTGTTTCTTTGAGAATATAATTCGTTTTGCTCTGTCTAAGTCACTCTAACTGAAGCTCTTGATGTACGAAAATCTGATTGTTCACCGGACAGAGTTCCAATGATTGATTTTCGACTAAATTCATCTCCATTATATTTGGGTGATCTTGCTTCTATATCAATTTATGAAGTCACCATGCTCACCCATTTATCTTTATATTATTTATGATCAGTCCCTCTACTAGTTAGTATCCTTTTATTTGAAAAAATCAATTAATCCTTTGGTAAATCATTATGAAATCCTTATACATGAGATTTAAATAGAGTCTAATTAACATTCTTTCTAAAGCTATTTCTGAGAAAATTTTCATTGTGGTCTTCAGATTAAGTTTGCAATCTTAGAGGTTTTAATTTCATCCTATTGTCACTCACAATTTCAAATGATTGAAGTCTTTGAAAGTTCAAAGTATATGATGCTGATGCGTTTTTATCAGGACATTTTTAAATTGGGACTTTTCTATCAGTCAATACTCGTTCGAGCGGATTAAGAGTAACAATTCCGGCTGGTATTTTTCCATTTGTAGATATCATGAACAAAAGTAATTGAATCTAAATGAACAAATTTTTACTTTCTTTTCTCCATATTTTCCATTTTTATTTCCAATTTCAAATTCAGTTTCGATAGTCTCATTAATTAGACTTAATCCATTTAAGAGATCATAGACACCATTATGCTAGACGACACTATCTTCTAAATTTATGAGATAGTTACCATTTTTGACGGCAAACGAAATCGAGCAAGGAAAGCGAACTGTGATATTAATTTTCTTCAAAGTAATGGTGGTTCGTATCTTGATCATTTCAATATCTTTTTATCTCATGAAGCTTAGCAATTCAGTTATTAATTAAAATCTGAAACCAATAAAATAAATAATGAAATTTATCCATAAAATTTCAAAGATAGTTATTGAATAATTTATGAAATTGTGATTAATATAAGAAAAATAGTGAATTGATTAATGACAAATTATTTGATAGATAAAATCAATGTTAGTGAGGATTTTGATAATATTTATCACGATAATATCTCATTTTTTTCATCTGGTGCTCGAGCTTCTACATTAATTTATCGGCAAGTTCACTTTTAGTTTATGGAACATAGTCGTTATCTATTTTATAGTAATCTAATTTGTTGCCTTTTTTTGTCAATCCTAGTTCTTTATATAGGTCCTATCTATTGAGTTCATTTTTGGCCATTGGCTCTACTATTTTTGTAGTAGGCACCTTTTCATGATATTTGAAACCGCCAGAGAATGAACTGTATTGCTTGATACCGAATTAATTATAAAAGGATTCAACGAGTTACTTCCTTTGACTGAGATTCGACTTATCCAATGCTGATGAGTTTCCTTCCATATTTTTTCTTTGAAATAATTATAAAATTATGAGTAATAATTATATTTTTTATTCAATTACATTTGAAGGAGAAAATTGAAATCAAAATTCTCAATTAATCATGAAATACTGTAAAAATTAAATTAGAACCTTTTTAGAAACACATAGTAAAAAGATCATTTAAATAAATTCAATAATAAACTCGTCTTTTCGCTTCCCTCATCTGGATCATGCCTAGAGCGTCGTGAATAACTTTGCAATTTGGCTTCGCAAAGGGATGCTTTGATTTTATCATGCAAACCGCCTCCTCAATTGAATAACTCTGAAAAACAGAAAGATAAAGAGCTATGATTTGAGGAGATCTGTATATTCCAGCTGAGCAATGAACGTAAACTTTCCCATCATCTCTCAAAAGTTCATTCATAATCTTAACTGCTCCCTCAGCCCTGTTAACAAAGTCTTAATTGTTCATATCTTCGATGGCATATCTTTTATATTTAATACCATGTTATTGACAGAGTAAGCTAAGATAATGAGGAGTAAGTCCATTCTTACTAAAATCTTTTTCACTTTGAATTGAAAGAATAGATGTTATATTCTGTTCCTTGAGTCTCATCATATCAAGCGAAGATTTTAGGAAACTTCCCACAAAGATTTGACTTGTAATCTTTGAAAAGACCAACTCATTAATGTTGCATTCATCTACAACCACTATTTATCCTTTAGCATGGTTAACCTCCATCCGATAAGGGTGATAGGCATCTTGATTATTCATTCTTAGAACTCTTCCTGGTTTTCTCTAACTTTGATAAACATCCCCTTTCTTGATGTAGTAATAATAAAATTGTTCTCTTCCTCTGAAGGTATAGAAGGAATAAGTGTAAATCTCCTGTTATTAGCCTTGATTTGATTTTTATGTATGATAATCTTTTTTAAATTTTAAAGGGGTGTGTTTTTTCATAATTTTTTTCATTGATTTTTTTTATTTCCAATTCCCTGAATATAATTGGATATACCTATCTCATTTATGTCCCCAGTTACATAAAATTTCTCTTCTTGAGCCTTTTTATGCTTGGCTGTTAGCAAACAGAGACAAATCCTGTCCATATTCCATTTATCATCTAGAATTATCGAGAAAAATACCACATAAAGTGATGGATTTAGATAAACCAATATCCATTTTTCTATTGTGGGCTCCAACCTACCATTAAGGCTACTCGGAGCTTGGATTGTCCCAGTTAGCAATAATGTATTTGTATTCGATGTTATCTGGAAAATCATGAGTGAGAAGCAGAGAACTCGTCCAGAGGTCACCCTAATTTAAAAATAATGTACCTAGTTCCAACGAAGGCGATAGGCTCTTTCGGGCCTCCAAAACCCTAATTAACTTATATTTCCACAGACATAGACTGCTTGGCCAAATCTAACTTTTTTTCTAACTGTGAAATGAATTTTATGAAAATTGAGTCGAGTGGTCGTATCATTTTTCAACGCCATCAGCTAATGCTCTCTTTTCAGAAATTATAATATTTAAAAATGAAGTTCTGTAATATTAAAGATGATATATTTCATTAAAATATGATTAATGATGACGGGGATTCATCAATTAAGGAAGCGATTGATCACTGCTCGATGTCTGGTCGTATTTTAGGATTAAAATAAATGAAGCATAGGCTTATTGTTGAATAGTTATAAAGAAGCTTATCCTCCAATGAAGCATACTAGAAATAGGAATCAAACATCACGAAACAATCATTTTTATTGTTTATTAGAATGATTGCTTTCCAAAACAGCCGAAACTTGCCACTTTTTTAATGAAAAGTTTATGATCATTCTGGTTTTATCTTTTTTGTTGAGCTAAGGTATGACTATTTTCAAAATTTAAGTTTTAAGCATTCATCTTATTTTTAACATTTGCAGAGATATGAGTCAAATGAGCCTAATTAATTTATATAGATCGTCACAATAATACAATTTAGTCCTCATTATTTTTTGTTGAAAATCTTTAAGTTCTAGAATTGTTGAAGTCAATAGGCTTAATTTCTTTATTTCCAGTCAACAATGAATCATAAATAGGTAACTTATTTAAACTTTGATGAATGTTGATCTAAAATTCTGTGATTTTCCTTAAAAAACATTTCATTTAAGGGTTTTAATAATAGAGAATAATAAAAACTATTTAAAGAAAGAATTAAGAAAAAAAACAATCAAAAGAAAAAATATTTTAAATTTAAAAAATGTTGTCAAAGAAAGTTAAGAAAAATGCCTATTTACCTAAAAAACTTAATTATTTAAAAAGAGTTTTCTTGTGATGAGAAATCAGATCATTTGATATTCACTAGTTTAAAGCAGAAATATAAGACTGTTGAGGGAATTATCATGCATATTGAGATGATTTGAGTCTACAGTTTAGAAAATAGAGCTCTTATGGTATGAATAATTGTTATTTCAGCAGCACTATCTTATATACATACTATGGCAAAGATACGTTTAAACTCAAACAGGAAAAGCTTATTGCAAGTTTGAAATGTCTATTAAACATTAACTTTTGTTAATATTGTTATAATGAAGGCGCTGCAATAAAGATATTGTCTTTAAAATGCAAAAATAGATTGCGTTTAAATATTTTATTGTTGATTTAATTAATAATTAGATCAAAAAATAAAATTAAAACTATTTTATTTGAATCCATTTTTCGTTTTTAAGCAATAAATTTTATAAATTGTGATTTGCTATTTATTTTTCTCCTCGATAAAATTTTGATTTCATCATATGATAACTAAGATAAATAACGTCCTTTCATCACTTAATTAAATATAAAAATCATCTAATATCTTTCTTATATTTATTTTAAATAGAAAAAACAAGTATTTAGTTTTAAAAAAGAATTGCGAATTAATAAAATAATTAATTTAGAAGATGTTTATTTTTGTTTATTTTTGCATCTTTATATACTTGACAGATTCATATTGATTAATAGAATCAATTAATAAAATAGATGAATAAAACGTAAATTAAATAATGGCAGTTTATTATTTTGAATTTGAAAATCGGTAACAATATCTTTAAAAGTATTTTCAAGTCATATGTGCTAATGTTTTACTTTTTAAAATAAAGAATAAAAATACTTGTCATATTAAATATATTGGTCATTATTATCAATGAATTAAGCACAGTTAAATAAAAAATAGATTGATCAATTCTTCTGCAATTTCTTATCCTTATTTTTCATTAAAAAATGACACTTGACAAAGGAATTAATTGTTTCAACTATTAATAGATAATTGAATTCAAAAGTATTTAAATATATCTCGATGTCATCATAGTCCCTCAAACAACTAAAAATCAAGACTTCTACCCTTCGGCGTCTTCGCAAAGAATTTGAATCCTATCAAAAAGAAACAACTACAATCCAGCTAAAAATTTAGCACCTCTAATCTGAACTGCAAGCAATCAATAAAGATGAATAACTCGAAATTCATATCCGTAAAAATGTATTCCTATCGGTATTTAGAAATAATTTTTAAATGAATCGCAATCTGTTTTATCTAATGTGAAACAGAAACTCATCGAGTCTTTTGAAGGCTTAGCCGCTTTTCTCGTATTTTTGTGATGATGCAGAACGAAAAGGGATCTGATTATAGTATTGCTGGAACAGAAGAAAAGAATTTGGCTTAGAATATGGTATTAGACGTTTAAACCTTTTTGTAGAATCTTGATTGATGGCAAAATGTTTCTTAATAAATTGATATTAAAATTTGAAAAGTTATTTAAATAGCCCAATCATTTGGCTTTCTTGGCAAGTTTAGCGAGTTCTTTTTGTCTGATTTAGATTCTCTTTCTGACATTTTCTCTCTTCTGAGCTGCAGTCAGTTTCTTGTGAGAAAACTTAATATGCTCTCTTTTTGGGTTTTTCTTGGACTCACGTTTGACGTGGTCTGGATTCTTTCTAATCTCTGCTTGGATCTTCTTGTAAAGTTCTTCAACAGATTTGGCTCCACTCTTTTGAAGGGTTTCAATCCATCTTCTGAACTGTAAGTTCTCCTTCTCAGTTCCTTTAACCTTCTTGAGATATTTGTCAATATGTCCTCCAAGAACTCTCTCTCTTAAAACCTTGTTGTCCTCATCAGGCTTTTCTTGCTTGAAACCAGGGAATCTTGAGGTTGAGTGAGGAATGTTAACTCCTCCATCAGCAACACCCTTCATCACTGCAAAGACCTTGGATCCAGTGGTGGTAGCTTTCAGTCCAACATCAAGAACAACCTTGAATGGTCTTCTATCCTTTTCATCATGACCAGAATCATAATTCTTTTCAGGGGTAGTATTGCCAGCATAAGTGCTATCGAGACCGACTTTTTTGAGGAGTCTTCTAGCAAGGAGTAATCCTGTAGAGTATGCAGACGCATAGTTGGTAAGACCAGCATTGAGTCCGAATCTTCTGAGTTCTTGAGAGTCAGCTTGGGCAAATACCTTATCTCCTTGAATGGTGGCATAGACGACTTGAACAATGACTCTGGTGGAAGTAATTCTGGCGACAAGTCTGTACTTGGGAGTATTGTATCTGTCCTTATCTTGAGTAATGAGTCTCTTTCTGGCGAAGTAGTCGGTTTTACCCTGTCTTCTACGCAAGAATTTAGTTTGGAAACGCATGAAGTATGCTTTGTTTTTGATGACTTTGACGAAGGCCATTTATGGTCAATAATATATTAGAATTAATTAATAATTAATATTAATAGAATCTTGATTAAAGTTTTATCCAAACAGATGCATTTATTTAATGGCTATTTCATTTTATATATTTGGCGAACAGTTCTTGGTTTTTAATGGGCTAATGGAAAAAGTGCAATATAAACAGTAAATATAGAGAGATCAAAGGCTATCCAAATTTAATTCGGTTTAATGAATTATTTACTCAATTTCTTGAATCGGGATCTCCTTCATCCGGAGTTTTAACTTGAAGCACAGATAGCTTCCAATGCTTTTGTTAAAAATTATCATTCTTTTCATCACCATGCAATAGAGATTGGCTGCCTTCTTGATAATATCTAATTCAGTTCTCACTGTTATCATTTTCAGCAAAGTTTAGAAGTATCCCCTCTGCACTAATATTTGAAGCTGACCATGTAAACCTTAGAAATCAATAACAATTTGAGCCAGTTTTATCGAAATATAATTGTCAGGAGAATTTACGCTTATTATAGCATCCATAAGTTATCTTTTGGCGCAAGGTTAGAGATATTTGAGACCACACTTAACAAACTCTATAATAGCTGACTCATGCAGTGGGTGATGAAGATTAGTTGGATATGTCATTTCTAATAAATAAGGAATAAAATTGGTTCCTGCTATCTTATGCGCCAGCAAAGGGAATAAGATTAATAGATGCAATAAATAATCCAAAATGTAGTAGGACTGATATTGATGTATATTTTTGGGATAGGATTACACCAACAGTTAAAATACTTTCCCTTCCATTAAATCGAGTAAATTAATCTTAAGTTTATTTTTTTCTCTGCGCAAGTAGACGATGAGATTAAAAAGAGTAGGCTCATGCTCTATTTTATTGATATTTTTGAAAATGCTTCTCACTAATTGCTCTTTAATACGCTTGCTATTTTTTTTGTTTGAGAGATAAATCATGACTATTCCGTAGAATTTACTGATTTTTTTATTTTTGGGAAGAGACAATTGTAAAAGAGAAACTAGTAGTATTCGATCAGCATAGAGTGATCTATTCAATTCTTTAATTGTATTTATTTCTGAGATTCTCTCCTTGTAGATTAATACAACTAAAATGTAGAGCAACGCTTGTGTCTTTGATTGATAATTTATTTAGGATTACTCTTCAACTAAATCAGCAGCAAATCGGCGTAACTTAATCCTAAACTCTCTCTAAAACTTAAGCTAGGAGATGTCTTCTCCCAAAATGTTAAAGAGATTTGCTAAGCATATAGTGTAGCTATCAAGCTCAAGTTTGCTGTAGCTCTTTTGATGGTTGAAAAACTACATAAGTGAGGTAGTCATAGAGCGAATGCGACATTGAAATTGAGGAGGATGAGACTCTTGTTTACTCTCTGAATTTTGCAGTTCTTTGAGAAATTAGAAGAACTGAATGTATTTTTGATCAGAATCAACACATATGCACTGCTTTTTATATTAACACTCTTGATTTTAAGGTACCCTTTAGGTTTATTTTAAAATCACTTCCCCGCGGATCTTTTTAACCATTACAGAATAATAATAAATACGTGCTCTTCACTGGTTTTTGGGAGTAATTGTTCAATATTTATATAAATTGGAATGGATGTTATTTTTTTATTAGTTGTGTCTACAAAAAGTCTAAAATAGATTGCATTAATGATATTTTGCTTTTAATTTTACATTTCAATAATAATTAAATTTATGAATTTTTTATTTCCAAAAGCCTTATTTTTAATATTTAAACTTAGAAAACGATATTATGCTATAAAAATCTTTTTTAGAGGGGTTATTAGGAAACTAACAGATGATAAATATTATAATTAAAGACGTGAACAATTTTTAAAATTATTTGTTTGCTGTTAATACAACTGATATTAATAAAATAATAAAATAATCATTCAATATTAAAATTTAAAATAATCTTTTTGCTGAGAAAAGGCATACAAAACTATTTTTTATTGTTGATTATACAGATATTATTTTATATTAACAATAGAAATCAGAAAGCTTCTTCAAATGCATTTGCTGGCAATATTTCTATGTCAAATTTGACACAACAAGCATGGAAATAACACGCAATTTCATAGGCAGCAATAGTACGGTCTTATCGAAGTTCTCCCTTCATGATATTTAACTATGAAGGTGATTATCTTCTCTCTATTTTAGTCTATTTCATTTTTTTTTATTAATGAATGATTTGATTTGGCTTAGGTTTTTACATTTCAGCAGGACTATTTGATTCATAATGATTAAAGTTATTTTCTATTTTATCTATGTTCAAGTCTTTAGGCTCAGCAACGATGATCTCTTATTCATCGGGATGATTAACAATGTATATTATATCCTCCCAAAGGTATATGATGTAGTCAAAAACTGAAGTTGTCAACATTGTTCGCTTTTATAAGAAAGCAAACATTATGTATTTCAACTCTTAGGAAGATATCGTGATTTTTTTATCTTTGCAACTGTTTTTTCTGTGATTTAACAAAAAGTGAATGCTGTTCGAATGCAAAAGGAAATATTAGGTTTCAGACGAGGTGTAATCAGGAAAATTATCAATGGACATAATTTTCTTGGCTGAAGTCATCCATTAATTTTCAATCTTTGAAAGTGTTAAAGAATGCATACTCGTGTCATCTTATTGTACCAGTTTTAAGAATATCAAGAAACGACAAAAATGATAAACAATGTCGTTATAGCTTTTACTAATGATCAAGTGTTATCTTTAATCTTAGTTATTCTCTGGACGACCATCTTTTATCTTTTATAACTTTTTCTTTTTTCTTTATAATTGAGCATTGAGAGATACTTAATCACGTGATCTTTTTTCCTTTTTGATCTTTTTTTTCTTTTCCGGCTCATCTTCTCTTTGTCCTTATGGCTCTAAATCAGGTTCTTGAACTATTTCATGATCTTGATCAATGACATTAAGAAAAAGTTAATTGTGGAAAACATTTCTGTCATAGTAATTTGAAAATAGATATTCTGATTAACTTTTAAATAAACTTTATTCATTATCTCCTTACATTTCCCCAGCTATACTTATGCTTTATTAACTAATATAGATTAAAATCTTTGAATAACAGAAGTTATAAGACTTTAAGACCTTTAAATTTTTAATTTAGTTTATCAATAACTATAGATCCGCTCAAATCAAATACAAATATCGATCATACTTTTAATCAGTTTCACCTTTTAGCGAACATGCTCTCCTGTTTCTAAATCATATTTTAGAGAAGTTCTTTACTTGTTTGCTGAGCATACCTTTTTAATTTTTTCATTAAATTTATTTCTTCATGCCTGCTGTATTCAATCCCTTTCTCTTTTAATTTTTATTTCATCTTAATTTCATCATAATTTTGAAAATTAAGTAAGGCCAAATGAGTGCAAAGAACTCCTTTAAGTAGATCTATTTTTAAATATTCAGAAATCGTAACTAAGGACTTTAATTGATCTATGGGCTGATTTTTTATCTAATTTTAGACATATTTTGCACTTACTAAGTCCATTTCAAGTGCTTTGACACTATTTTAATATTTTCCTATCTAAATTATTTTTGATTTACTCTTGAGACATGGACAGATTGTGGATTAAAGTTATGCATCTTCATGAATTTTATAATGAGAGGGATTGCTGATTCGCTCATTTTTAGAAATGCTGGCAATTAAATTCTCATCATGCAACCACACTTGTCATTATTTTAAGGTTCCATTTCGGCTAAATACTTGGAAAAAAGGATAATGTTGGCATCAACTTTCCATTTGGATAAATTTTCTTCACATATCAGTTAGATAAATCTTTGGGGTATTTACTCTTCTCTATTATTATTCATAATTAATAAGGCAATAATAGTTCAATAACATAACAATAGCTTATAATAGTCTCTGGATGTAAAATAATGGTAGGCTAATCATTTCTGGGATTGAGTTTATAAATTTAATTTCTGGTGAGTTTATACTTATTTTTTTCCTTTAAATTCAGACATTTAAGAACTAAATATACAAATTTGTACACAACTTAGCGGGTATCTAATCGCTCCTCAATTGGTTTAAGATAAGTTTTTTGACTTAAAGGTGTAGACATTAAATTATTAGTAAAGTGATGTAATTTGCCTAATATTCTATTTTGAGGCTGTAGTTCTTCAGGTAAATCATTTCTTTCAACCAAAGGTGCATCTTTCCAATCCATCGTTCTTTTGAACCATTGCTTCCAGGTCTATCGAGGATCTACGACAGGGTCAATAAATTTTTTCTTTTATTTTTTTAGATAGTTTCCCAATTACAATTAGTCTTTGTCTAAAGCAAGTCCTTCTAAAAATTGTTGGTAGTTGACATAGCGATAAGAATATTTTTTAGCTAGCTTTTCATAGTATTAAGGATCTTGTATCTCTTCCTTGTCTTTTCTATCTAGTTTTGCATAGAGTATCTTAGCAATTTCAAAAAATCCGGGCAAAATAGCATACTAAATAACTCTAAGACCAATTTGAGTGATATGTGCTACATTAGACCCTGCTGTAATCAGTTCATTTACTATCTGTATATGATCTCGTTTCACAGCAGTAGTCAGTGCGGTTTACCCTTTGGGAGTAGAGTAGTTTGGGTCAGCTTTTAGTGACAGTAAAAGTGAGACAAGTTCTATATTGCCATTATAGGCTGCTCTCATTAGGGCAGATTGTTTGGTATCTTTAGTGATGGGAGCGTTTACTAATTAGGGATTAGCATCAAACAATTTTCTAATGTTGACAAGATCTTTCCTTTCGATGTAATAAAAGAGAAACTACTCCTTTGAATACAGAGATTTGCTATTTCCCATTTAAATTTAAAAACTATAATAGGAGCTTAGAAATTCATGAATCCAAATATCAATAAAATGGCAGAAGACAATACTTGCAATTAAATCATGAATCTTAGATATTTTACCAAATTATTTGGTTATTACAGCAATCTGATTTATCTTAAAAGGTATATGAAATAATTATTTTTTTAAGTGTTTAGATAATCAATTGATTTTAATTTTGGCTGCCAAAGCACACTTTTAACTTAAATATTTAGTTGAAGATTATGTTTCTTAAGGTAAAAAGCAAATAGACAATATAACTTGCCTTGAATCTATTTTATTAATGGTTAAACATGTTCATACACATGGCTTACTAATATCATCTTTGAAAAGTATTCATAAACAGAGTATATCTTAATCACATGTCTTAAAATCCATTTTAATTGATTTCAATAAGTATATATATCAATATAATCTCAGATAAAAGATAAATAAAAAATTATTTATCTAATTTAATTTGCACAATAAATTTTTATTACTAATAACTTATCCAAAATAAGCACTAAAATGATATTTTATTTATTGGTATATCTGTTGATAGTTTTAACAGCTAATTTTGATTTCCAATATTTTTGATCAGCTCAAAGATTCTCAGTAAGAATGTGTTGATAAAATCAATAAAATCAATAAAATCATTCTTTTTATTTGGGCAAAGTTTGCATAAGATTGATTTGATAATTTAATCTTCAATGATACGATCTTTCCCCATCGTTTCTTTTTAACTTAACAGAATATAAATTTGTTTGATGGGATGCTGATTTGAATCTGAAAAAATACTGTCCTTTCCTCTCCTTGATTTGAGCAATATGATATTAAATTTTTATTGGAAGAATAAATCCATAATCAGGGCTCTGTATTTCTAAAGATATGATCCTTGAAAAGAGTTCTTCAGCTTGTAACGATGCAGGCACATTAACGATAAGATATTATAAGAAGTTTATATAAAAACTTGAGATATTTATCATTTCTTCAAGAGAAGATGCTCCTCTTGCTCCCAAAAATTTAAATATTGAGAGATTTCTTGGTCTTAATCATCCAACGTTTTGTCACTGAATTTAGCCTCAAGTGAGCCATTATCATCTTAAATCCTTCTTGCCCGAGTCCATTTTTTCATACGCTCCTTATAGATTTGCTTCACTTTTTGGCACTTTAAACTTCCCTGAGATTTTTGTAATTGGGCGCTGGAGATATGTCGCAGGATTGAGGCCCTTAAATTTTTGTTGAGGAAGTAGTTTTTAATTAGTTGAGAACTTCCGCTTGTTTTCAGACTCTTCAGCTCTTCTAAGGGGTGAGCATATCTGTTCCATCTTTAAGCTTCAATAAAGATATTTTATGACATAATTTTGTTTGCTTTATTAAATTATATTGAAAACAACGTATTTATGAGTATTTAGGAACCTCTGATAAGAATATTGACATTTTTTGTTTTTCCCATATTTTTTCAGCGAAAAATACATTAATATGAGGCTAATGAGAACTTTTAGATGGAGATAGAGAGTTTGTAAGCGAATCATCATCAGCAAGATAATCCACAATGCATGATGGCATATGTAGGGATGTAGACTTATGCCGATGTTAAGAGCTGCTGATTTGGGGATAATGGGATGCATGATGTTTGTTTTAGCATTCTTGAAAATGAGTAAGTACTCTTGGAAAATATTGTTGTAGATCTTGATTTGGAAGATTCGATAGTATTAATAAAATATAATTTGTACTTAATAATCTCGACAAAATATAACCGCTAAAAGTTTATTGATCAAATTGAATTATTATAGATCATTAATTTATGACTAATTTGCAGTTAGTTTTAAAATAGACATCAATCCCTAATTTTATATTGACCAGAATTTTATTTATTTTACGTGTTATTATTCATTTTGGAGAATATTCTATAATTTATACATCTAATATATTCTTCCACATGTTTGAACAATATTAACTTTCGAATCATTCTATGCTCAATTCCACCCTAAAACTACAGCATGCACTACGTAGTTACATCAGCAAGGAAATGGACCGATCTACTCTGGAAAATAAAGTGAACGTGCTTAGACATCAATCTCAAACAAATCGAAAAAAAGCTAAAATTATTCAAAATCAGATTTCTAAAATCAGTGAAATGAAGAAGGAGTATAAAATGAATAAGAATAATGTACAAATTGTTAAAATTAGATAAGTCAGTTACTCCACATTGAGAAGGAAAAAATGAAACACAAAATCAATCGAGAGAAGTAACGAAGACAATTCTCTAAGGAAAATCTTCAAAATATTAGAGAGCTCATCGTTAAAGAAAGACAAATGGAGTATCGCAATCTTAAAGAAAAAGAAAAACTTAATGAGTTTAGAATTACCCAGAATCTTAAACGATCACTGTATTAAAAGAAACAAAAATCCTTATAAGGCAGACTTCAATAATAATAATCACGGTTAAATCAGACGATATACATGGAAAGGAAAAGACTAAAAGTACAACAAAAAACGTAAGCTGATATAGTTCCACTCTAATTTGGCATGATAATTCACGAGAGACGAATTCAATAAATGCGTGAGTTATAAAAAGAAATGCTCAAAAAACTTAAAACTAGTAGATAATCCCTCAGTACATCCAAGTAAACTTATTAAATATATAGACTTACTCTTAAAAGAGTTCTTAACTGAATTAATATTTTTGTTACTGATTAGTATCATACTTTGCTTTATACTTGAAATAAATCTCCCATTTAACAACCATATGCAGTTATCTATTTGTTATAGATTTACCAATTAAATGCAATAAAAATAAGATAGATCAATGTTTATAATCAGCCAACTAATCTTTTACCATTTTTGCTTGTTTCTCTATGCGACGACCATGCCAAATATTTTCCATTGTTCCTCTTTTTTGATTATTTGTGTCGTAGAAAGTAGCTCTTTATTTATGGTTAATTTATCTTGATATATTATATGATCCCGGTCCTGGAATAGTTTCTTGTTATGAGTTTTAGCGCTTGGCTCGACCAATTCTATATGTCTCGATAAATACAATATGGTAGGTTCTCTCTTTTTGTATTTAATTAAAGCTGGTATTGAATAATCTGATGGACCCGGAAGCCCATATTCCATATTGGTAGTAGATCTTTTCGAACGAGCTATTATCCCTGCTTTTATTTTGTCCCGAGAACTATCCTATGCTCTATAGGCGCCTGGACCAGGATGTCTAAAATTGTCAGTTACAAATCTTTTAGAATGGGGAAACGTAAGCAGTTTATTATTGCGTTTAAGTTCTATAGAATAAGAGCCAGGACCTGGCTTCATTTCATTAGAATCAGATCGATCCTTACGCCTAGAATAACTTCCATCGTCAACTGTTATGTGTCTTTTAGCGCGAGTAAAACTAATTCCAACAACGAATACCTATTTCCTCTTGTTTTAAATGGTTCCAGAAGCTCAATATTATAAGCTCCCACTCCAGGAAACCAACAGTATTCAGTTGTATCGCCAGGAACTGCATTTATCATAATGTACATAACCTTTTAGATTTCCCTATTGTTGTCATCAAATTATTATTAAAGTTCATAAATCATAGCTCTAACTCGAATGAAAACTATTTTATGTTTGGGATAATTTTGAAAATATAGGCATTATATATTTTTAAGACTCTAAGTCTTAACTGAATCGAGTCTACAAATTTATAATATTTGAGAATTTGATGATTGGAGCACAGACATTGAACGTGACAAGAATTAGAGAGCTTATGGAACAGGGATTCCGTTGTTTGAAAGCCCCTAAGGGATAGAGAGAAGCTGTGCTGGTCATAGGAGATACAGGAGTTGGTAAGTCAACTATCATATCCCTCTTGGCAGGGCGCAATCTGGTGGTCAAGCATAATGGACTTAACACAGTTATTGATTCAGTAGACAACACTTCAACTCTCAAAATTGGTCATGACAAATACTCGGAAACATCAATCCCGACTAAGGTGGTTATCGGCAATTCGGACTTTTTTGATTGTTCAGGATTCAGAGATAACAGAGGGGATGAGTTTTAGATCTCAAATTCTTTCTTCCTGCAAAGACTATTTCACCTCTATAAAAGAGTTAAGTTATTCCTCATTATTGATGAACACTATATAACTTAGGCGCGCTTGGACAAATTACCGAAACTGATTCATTCCTTATCAGATGCTTTTAATAACTTAAAAGAGTTGCAAGACGGAGTTATCCTGCTGATCAATAAGGCTAAAGCCAACAGAGATTTAAAAGATTATTCAAAATAACTGGAGAGACTGACTCATCTCAAAGGGGACAAGCCACTTTTTACAAAAGATGAAAAATAATTCTTGGATTACTTGGTAGACAACCAAAGATTGATACTCTTTAAACAAGCTGAAGAATCTGCTGCTGGAAAGATGTTACCGGCTACAGGTGCTGATATACTCCAACTCATTAGCAATATTTCTTTTGTGAAAAGCAGAAAGATAAAAAACATTATTTCATAAACTGCCAAATTATCTATTAGAGATTATGCAGATTAACTTATAAAAGAAGGAGAAGGAAGGTTTGATGAGTTGATTAAAAAAATTAAGCTGGATATTTTCACGCACGGCATCATGGCCAGCATTGCCTAAATTTAAGACCTCACTATAGAAGTTGTAAAGTTACTATAGGCCCTCAAAAAGGTCGAAGGATGCAATATTGTTGAAGTATTGAGGTCCTGCATTCCGAATCTAATGGATGACAATATAGGCAAAGATTTGGAATCAATGCTTTTCCTTCAATAGATTTACGATAAATCAGGTAGTTACTTTAACATTCTAAAGCATAAACTTATTACGGAACTCACAATCTATGAATCAGAACTACACAAATAGTTCACCTATCTGAAACACAGAGAAGAAGAACTTTTCCAGCTAAAAAATAAGCAGATTGAGCTCGAAAGAAAATTAGAATAAGAAAAACAACTCAGGGAAAGAAAATAGATATAAGTTAAATCTTTTGAGACTGCCTATAAGAAGAAAGAGCTAGATTATGATGAACTTAAAAGAAGTAAATAAACCGAGACTCGTGAAATCCTTTAAAAACTCAGAAAAACTCAAATTACATTGGAGGATCAGCTCGCTTAAAAACAGATTGAATTGAATAATATTAAAAAGCTTTATGATTAAAAACTACACTAAACAAATAAAATAGCAGAGACTCGCAAAACTTAAATTGATGAACTAAGTCGAAATTTTTCGAAGCATAAAGTCAAGATACAAGAAATCTAAATTGAAAAGATCAACTATGCAAAAGAACTGGAAGAATTGAAAGGACATTTTGACAATCTACAAATTCAATTTTAGTCAAAATCACATCAATTGGAGTAGTTAAATATTGAAAACGAAAGTTTAAGAAGCGAAATCAATGAGTGGTAGAACCAATCAGTTGCAGATTCAATGAAATCAGTTGCCTCAAAAAGTTCTAAATATCCTGATGTTGATTGTCCTCATTTCCTGAATGGTGGTAAATGCAAGCACTGCATCCGAAAATGGAAATAGTCGCAAAAGAATTAATTCTGAGGTTGCCTTGATACGTTCACTTATTAATAATTAATTTTTCAATATGCAAAGTAGTATTTAAATAAATATAAAATCAATAAGGTTTAAATTTTCTATGATTTGATTTAAGGGTTGTTGGCTTGCTGATGATAAAACCGTTATTGTTCCATGACTTCTATTATTTTTTATTACTCTCACTGAATTAACATTCCTCCACTGTCAAGAAATCTTTATTAACAGATGCTTCTTTGGAGTAGTTTTTACCTTCATGCACTTACTAGTAAAACCAATTTCCTGTTTCGTCAGAAAACACCGATTTTTTTTAGCCAATAGGAACTAACATCTCAGCTTAGACTGATGTTGGCACAAACCCGATGAAATTTTTACCAATCCAGTAATCAATAGCATTATTCTTCATATTCCTTGTGTAATAGTGTACAAGCTTATCCGCCCCAAAACTGGAGTTCAATATATGAGTTGGTTTCTCAACACTGTTCACCACGTATCTATCTTTTAAGCTTTCATCTTCAAGTGTGAGTAAGACCTGATCCTGAGTTTGGACTAACAGTAAATTGTCTGCTATATCCAGATGACAAGGACTTTCAATTATTTTATGACCCCATAGGAAAGCCTCTTATTAGTTTTTCTCCTTTAAATCAAATTTGGAAATGAGACCGTCACATGAACTTGCGAAGAAAGTTGTGGGACTGCTTTTACTAAACTATAAAGCACTCACTTCTTCATTAAAACTTTAAGTGAATTCGCATCTCTGTTTCATTTTGCGTAAGTCCCAAAATATGATCCTTTTTGATGTACCTGCTGCTAGAATATGCTCGCTGATGTCGATGGCTTTGAATTTACAACCTGGACCTAGGGTAATTATTAATAATACGATTAAATGTGTGAATTGGAACGCCATTTCCGAGTTATCTATTGTCCCATAAACTCAAAATTCCATCGGTTCCACCTCTAGCGAGTAATTTATCAGTGATCCTAATGCATGTTACTCGATCTAAATGTACTTTTAGTTCAAGGCTTTCCACTGACAAATTGGTTTTATTAATGAGAAGTAATTGATTGCAATCCTGCCCCACAGCAATCGTATGCTCATTACTCGAGTAGCACAAGGGGCGTACTTTAGTACTAATGAACGGATGAGTGTTGATTTCGTGTTCCATTTTTCAACAATTTGATTATTTCTGAATTATATCAACATGTTAGAAATATCAATTCTCACAAAAAAATCTATAAATCTATAAATAATAGCTTATTATTGCCAAAATATAGACAAGATAACATATTATTCATAGCAATCTATTAAAATTAATTAATAATCAAATATATCCATCATGGAATCTGCCTCATTGGAGGTTTTACCGATAACTTTTTTATCTTATTTTTTTTTCTTCCATTGTTCTTCTCATTTCATTCTCATATTCCGAGGTTAATTAATGCCAAACCAATTTCTTTTATTACGAGGAATATTGATCTAAATTCGCAGGATTTTTGAAAATTGCTTTTTATTTAAAATGATTCAGCACAAAATACATAAATACAGTCGAACTTTTTGATCCCGTTGAAATATAGAATTATTTTTCAATATTATTTCTACGATTGTGATAGGAGATTAGATTCGATTAATCCTGAAATTATTTTGCTAGAAGTAACTTTAATTATGATCCTGATAATTTTGATAGCTTTAATGATGGATTGAATTCCCACACCTGTATTTTTTAAAGTGGAAATTCTGCATTCAGCCATTCGCACAAATGCTGATAGTCGCAATTTAATAAAAAATTGTTCTTATTTCTATTTACAAGTTTAATATATTCAGTAATACGAATGAGTAGAACCATCTTAGCATTGAACTGGAATTAAGTGTTGAAACTAACAATGGTCAGTAAATTCTCAAATCTGGTATTATGATAGATAACTGCTGTATTTTTTGCGTTTTTTAACATATACTTCTTAAACATTTCTACAATTTCACATTTGATTCCTCTTGACTAAAATCTTTTTTTTATTGCATCATGATAATTTGCTTTAGCGATAATCATTGACATATAAGTGTATTTAGGTTCGAGGTTTGTAGACATAGTTGTTTCTTTGGATTGTAATTGATTTTATGGCGCTAAATATGAAATTGGCACTCCTGATTCTGGCTTTTGGCAAATATGATTGAAGAAGTTATTTGGCTTTTGCATCATGCGTCTTTGTCGACCAGTGTATCGATTGGGAATATAAAAGTCGTTAAACTTTTGCTTTAGTAGTTTATAGGCAGCGTGGTATTTGAGTTATGTCATTCTTTCATTATGTTTATAACTCCAGAAATACTTTTCATTTTATTCATGCTACCAAAAATAGACTTTTGTAAAGTCAGTGGGACGCATTATAGTTGTGGGACGCACTATAATTCTCGTTACATAGCACCCTTTGTTATAGTCAAGCGCATTTTTATTAAAATCTTTTTCATTAATACGATTGGTTTAATAAGGACTCTTGGCGACTGGCACAAAGTTTACCAAAACGTTTGTTCCTACTTCAATCCTTGGATGGAAACAGCCGAGGAAACTGTAGATCTGCTGTTCATATTTTTATTTGTCCCTTTCGGTGATATATTCCCCAATTGGTCGTATTTACCGATTCTGATAAACACAGTTAAACAGGATAACGCCTCCGCCAGTATTCATCATCGAGCATATTTCTCTCTTTATTCTTATCTATTATTTCTTTAGTCGTGAGATCTATTAGAACGATACGGCTGGAGTTTTATTTATTATGTCATCCTTGATGTTCATATCCTCATAAAAAAAAGGAGTGCATCCAAGGCAATTTATTTGATATGAATCAGCATATGGAAAGTAGTTTACAAGCGAACTAATTTTATTATTATGTTAACTAGTATTTGATGAACTGGATTTTCTTTTGTTATATTGATAAATAAGAGTCTTCAATACATCCAATTTATGAGATACATTGGTGGAAAAAGTTGCAAGTCGATTTATAAATTAGGGCAGCTACATAACTTTTCTTTTTTCAATCAAAACAGGGACAATATTTTATTTGAGTGTATTTTTGCTGAGCTCCATCTTTAAATATTCTTCAAATGTTAGATCTAAAAAGTGATCCTATATTCCTAAATACTCACTCTTTCTTTTGAAGAATTATTTTTTTACTCTCTATTCGTTTGTCTTGTCTCTTTATTATTCTCTAAGACTTTCTTTGACAAACTGATTCAACTATCTTTATATCGTTGGAATGCCGGTTTGGCTATAAAAATAGTTAATATAAGGAAGCATTTGGGGGTATATTGTTTAGTAAAGGTCCTTCGCATGGTACCACTTATACTCATTGATTCCTATAAACTTTTTTATGTCTTCCTTCAAACCCACGTAAACTTAGTAGTTTTTGACCATGTCCACGATTGCCTCCATAAAATTTTCGTTCATCCAAGAATTGAGTTTGAATATATGCGATTTGGCTAACTCTCTGTTGATATTATTGTTTTTAAACATATCTTAAATTTTGTATATTCCGTTATTGCTGCCTGGTGACCCCCAAATGGGTTTAAAGTATTCTTTATTTTGTTTTATGTTGGAATTGTTTTTTTATTTTGATTGAAATGGCTTTTATACACCTCCTCTTGCCTGTTTTTATCTTATTTCTTCAGCTGTTTATAATTAATCATCACATTTAAATAACTAGCCATTGCTATCTGGGACTTTTTCTGTTTCTGAACAAAAAACATTAACACTGTCAACTTTTATTTCTATTCCTGATATTGGTTAATTTTACATTCTGTTGTTTAGTTCGAGATAAAAGAATTGATTCTACCTAGTGTGAATGAGAGACTGCAAATAAACATAAAGAAGTTGCTTGATGTCTTTGAATGTTAAAATAATTTAGATTTATACTCTTTCATTCAGGATTATCTTGATGTCAACATTTTTCTGTTATGAGTCAGCACTTTAGACATCTCCAAGTTAAGCGTTTATGAAGAAAATTTTAAAACTTTAAAATATTTTTTGTTTCAGCCTTTAAATATTTGCCTTTGATTACGAAAACTCATGATAATCTTCTTTGAATTTTTAGATGTTAATGAGCTTTAGTTGGCACCTTGTATGAGGATAGATTTTGATGATTTCTCCATACTAACATCCTTGTGACTATATAATTTGTTCTTGTGCTTATACTTATTTCTTCGTTTATTTTTGAGTATCTGAATTGATCTTCAAAAAAGCCAAAATACTTTAGGAGAATGGTTGCATCTCAATATTGAATAGTCTTAATCTCCTTTGCAGAGTTTCTCTGTTCTAATTGATTTTTGTACGATTATTTGGGAGAAAATAATGCATCCTTATAATACATGCTTGGCAATTATTTTTCCACAAAGATCTCAATTGCTAGCCGATATTCAAATCATCTTACAAAGAAGTATCTTTTTAAAATTTGAAGATTGAAATCAGTAGCGCCTCAAATGATAAAATATCTTAATTGTTGCTGGTATCTTCTGCTTGGAATGTTTCTTCTTATTAAATTTAAGGTGGATCTGAATTCTCTACATGTTGTTATTAAGACGAATAGGAGGCCAGAGTGGATGTTTGTTGAGACTTAAAATCTTTTTGTTCAGATAGTGACATAAAGATAAATTTAATATAAACCTTGGAATTAAGTAAAACTACTTCAAATTAATTATCATTTCATTTCTGTTAATTTTTTCATGAAAAATAACATAAATTTCAAAAAGCCATTCCTGAAGATAATATGTAGTTTTTGTAATTTTTATGAAAATGTAAAAAAGTTTTGGTTAACTGTCTTTGTGCCATCATCTCAAGAAGAATTTATGTTTTAATCCAAAAATATTCACTTACAGTTTATTCTTGTCATAAAATTTATAATTACGATAGTCTCATAGACTTTGCATAGTCTAATTTAAGCATAAGGAAAGTATCATATATTTTTATCAAAGTATTCAAAATAAATTGTTTACTTCCACTTGCTTTCCATTAAAGCATAGGGAAGACAATCTATAGAATGATGACTAATCAATTGCTGCAAAAATACTTTATCCTCACGATAATTATATTTTACAATGGAGAAATATTTTGACTGGCGTTAAAGTCAAGAAGCATTTCTTGGCAAAATTGTAAACATACTCGACGAATAATCCTTTCAAGCATTCAAAGTCATAGTTGATAATAGTCTCAGTATTAGCTCTCTTATATAGCAAAACCTATAGTCACCATAAATAAGTCAATATTCCTCAACTAATTAAATCCCTTATATTTATTTCAATAGCTTATTTTAAGACTTGGACTCAGCGAGTAATTAAAAGACAAAAATGCAAGATACGAATAATCACCAAAGATATGAAAAACCTAATTTTTAGAAAATTAGGATGTATTGGAAATGGGATTGAGAGAAGAATAACTAAAAGAAATATGCTCATTATTAGATATGAGGTGTCTGTTAGGAGTTATT